>Ga0187847_10000656_pt1 | contig 36272 bp, 29 predicted proteins | sample June2016WEW_4_10_FD_132458 | JGI IMG/M metagenome (GOLD analysis project Ga0187847, IMG submission 132458) | Peatland microbial communities from SPRUCE experiment site at the Marcell Experimental Forest, Minnesota, USA - June2016WEW_4_10 | ecosystem: Environmental > Terrestrial > Soil >...
AAAACAGCAAACTCGCCCCGGCGCGCCACCAAAAAAACAACCGCCTGCCGGAAAACCTTAACCGGAACACCCCACTCAGTCGGAACCGCGGGCGTTCTCACGCAGACACTTTAGCCCGCGATCATTTTGTCGCATTTACGGCACGACTGAAGTCGTGCCCTTTCAAAACATTGGGTCTTTCTGCAGCCCTTAAAGCCCAAACCCTTCAAGATACCGCAATGGGTTGGACCTACTTTGGTAGGTCTGCATTGACGGACCCTTGCCTCATCAGCCCATGAACATTCCGCCGTTCACGTCGAGCACGTGGCCGGTGATGTAAGAGGCCGCATCCGAGGCGAGGAACTTGACCGCGTTTGCAATATCCTGGTCAGTTCCGCGGCGGCCGAGGGGAATTGTAGCCAGCATGGCGGCGCTCACCTTCTCGTCGAGCACAGCAGTCATGGGCGTCTCGATGTAGCCCGGCGCGACGGCGTTCACAGTGATTCCACGCGAAGCCACTTCGCGTGCCAGTGACTTAGTCAGTCCGATAAGGCCGGCCTTGGAGGCGGCGTAATTTACCTGGCCAGCCTGACCCGCGCGACCCACTACGCTGGCCATGTTCACAATCCGACCCCAGCGATTCTTGATCATGGGCCGCAGTACGGCCTGAGTCAGCAGATATGCCCCGGTCAGATTGATGGACAGAACGAGGTCCCACTCGGCGCGCTTCATGCTCATCATGAGATTGTCGCGAGTGATGCCGGCGTTGTTGACGAGGATTTCGACTTTGCCGAAGCGCTCGATCACCGCCTTGGCCCCGGCCTCGACGGACTCCTGGTTGGATACATCCAATTTGAAAGCCGCTGCCGTGCCGCCCAGGGCCTCAATTTCCTTGGCAACCAGCGCCAGCTTTTCCTCGTTGATGTCCGCCAAGGCCAGCGTGGCTCCGGCCCGCGCCAGCTCCAGTGAGACGGCCCGTCCAATTCCTTGTGCAGCTCCGGTTACTAGCGCAATTCTTCCCTGCAAATCCGACATATCTTCCTCCGACCCCCTGCGCACTCGATTCCGCGCCCTTTCGTCCAAATTATAAATGGGTAAGAGTGAGACCGGCAGGGCCTAAAGGTCGCATTGCCCGAACGGTGTCGCGGCTGCCGTTACAGGGCGCGACACAAGCGCCGAGCGCACCAGTTCTGCCGGCCAGATGTAGACGGCCAATTGGCGCGAATAGTGGAGCACTGGCTTCTGGCCGGGCAGCTGTATGCGGAGCACCTCGGCCAGGTCGTTCTGCTCGATCTCCGCTTCGGCCTCTTCGAGCGGCCAGGAGGCATGGTGCAGGTTGGCCCGGATAATCTGCCCGGCTCCATTAGACGAGAAGAGGCAATAGCGCTCCGTGAAGAAGTACTCCAGTGTGCCCAGGCGGCTCTCGGCCAACTTTCGCGACGGGCCCAGCCCGCGGTAGAGCGCCTTGAAGATCACTGGCCGGCCGGCAAACCGCCTGCGGCTATAGAAGGAAAACTCGCGCTCGTTGCGTTGTTTCATACGCATTTCGGCCCAGTAGTAGGGCAGGCGATAGACGGCGCGGCCGGCCGCCACAGCCAGCAGATTGCTGGAATCGAGCGAGAGGCAGCAGACTCCCGGCGTTCCTGTTTGCTCTTCGCGGACATAAGTGCGCAAACTCAGGTCGGGAAAGCTGCGCGCGCCGAGAACCGGCGGCAAGCCGTGAACCTTGATTTTGTCCATCCAGAAGGGCATGATCCCCAGCCATGCAGAGCCTTGGAAGGTGTCCACCTGCAAGCCTTCGGGGATGAGCGCCGCGAGCGACGAGGCCGGGACCGGCCAGTGCGCAAATAGCAGATCGTTCCACCGCTGTGTCAGCACCCAATGACCCGGCGGCAAGAGCCGTTGGTCGCCTGACGCGCCTATCGGATCCTCCCGCATGGCCCGGTTGCTCCTGTCTTACTCATATTTTTTCGCTGTTTCTCTTAGTGGATGCCAGGAACTGGATCAAAGATGCAACCGCAATCCGCCCCCATGACGTATTCTGTTCGCGAGCCCTCAGCTATGTCCAGTGAATCTTTCAAGACACCCGTCGCGCGCAATCAGACCGAAGTTTTTGCCATTCACGGCGCCAACCCCGAAGTGCTGGCCTACGCCATGGCCAAGTACTCCCGCTCCGCACTCTCGATGCGCGAGTCGCTGACCGAAATCAGCGCCCAGCGGGCCGAGCAGTTCTTGAACACATTCTATTTTCAATATGGCCACCGCTCCATTGCCGACCTGGCCCACGTGGCCATGTCCATTGAGCGGCTCAGCCTGCTGGCCGCCATGGTGCTGGTTGACGAGCAAAGATGGGATGGCCAGGAACGGTCAACGCGCTACCAGAACTTTCTCAAATCAGGCTTTTATTTGCCCGATTTTGGCCAGGATTCCGCATCGGCCCAGCTTTATTCCGAGACCCTTGAGGGCCTGTTTGGCGCGTACAAACGCGTGAATGACGCGGTTTTTGAAGCATTGCGGCGGCGCGTGACCTGCCCGGAAACCATGAAGCTGGAAGCTTATGAGCGAACGCTCAAAGCTCGCGCCTTCGATGTCGCTCGCTACCTGCTTCCGCTGGCCACCAATACCTCGCTCGGCCAGATTACAAACGCCCGGACTCTGGAGACCCAGGTCTCGCGGCTGCTTTCTCACCCCGCCGCCGAGATCAGGGATCTGGGGCTCAAGCTGCGTGAAGCCGCCACCGGCCCAGCCTGGAACGTCAACGCCGAGGCAGGCGCCGCATTCGTTGAAATGGTGGAGGCTTCCGATCCGGGGTTGGTCTCAGAAGCCGCCAGCCTGCTAACACGCGAGGTGCGCAGCACACCCACGCTGGTCAAATATGCACAACCCAACGAATATGAAATCCAAACTCGCGCTGAACTGGCTCAGGCGGCGGAGGAATTGCTTAAGAGCTTGCCCCACGCAGGGTCGCCGGTGGTCGATTTGGTTGAGCCGACGGAGAGCCTTGAAGTGGAACTAGCTGCGACGCTGCTTTACTCGGCCAGTTACCACTCCTACCGGCAGATTCGCGACTTGGTCGCGGGGCTTCCCGAGGTGCGCGTTTCGGAGATCATCGAGATCGGTTTGGGTCATCGAGGCAAGCACGATGAAGCTTTGCGCGCGTTTCACGCCGGAGCGGCATTGCGCTTTGACATTCTCATGGACACCGGCGGCTTCCGCGATATGCACCGCCATCGCCGCTGCACGCAGATCATTCAGCCCATCACCGCGCAACACGGCTTTGAGATTCCTACCTGCGGCGATCTTGGTTCTCAAGATGAATTCGGCTATATAGACATCCTCATTGAAGCCTACTGCCGCGCCGATTTCATCTCTGCCATAGAACAGGCGCACCGGGCAAGCGCACAGATTGCGGCCAGCCATGCTCCGGAAGCCGCGCAGTCCGCCCTTTACCTGTTGCCACTCGCCACGCGCATTCGCTCGCTGTTCAAGATGGACTTCGCCGAAGCGCAATACATCATCGAATTGCGCTCTGGTCCGGCCGGCCACTTCAGCTACCGACGCACCTCATGGGAGATGTTTCTAGCCTTCCAGCGCCAGCACCCGGCATTGGCTCGGCATATTCGTGTGACCGACTTCACCAAGCCTATTGATCTGCTGCAGCGATAGCGAGATGCAGTCCCAGGTGCCCAAATGCGAGGCACCTGGGGCACCCATCTTTAGTGGTTGTGCTCGCTTCTCCCGGCACTTGGGCAACCCCGCGATTGACAGCGGGGCGTTCCATGACGTATTCGTAAGAAAGTTGCTTGCGGTGAAGGAGTTCACCCTTAACCGCTGTCCATAGAACGTTCCGGACAGATGATGACTCCTGACAGGGAATCCTGTTGCGGAGTCATGTCCCAGCCCGATCCCTGATCTGAAAATTTAGGAGTTTAAGTTGATGATGAACACCTGGGCACTGGCTGCTCTTTGGGTAGGACTGGCTTTGGCCGCGACACTGCTTGCGATCTGGTTCAAGATCTCCACGGCACTTTCTGAGATTGTGGTGGGCACGGTGGCCCAACTGGTCATCGGAGTGTTCCTAACCGGGTTCTTTGGTTTTGCGCAGGGCGGCCTGGCTGGGAATACGCAGTGGATCACTTTCCTGGCGGGGACGGGCGCAATCGTTCTGACGTTCCTTGCCGGCGCGGAACTTGATCCCGTAATTTTCAAAACCAAGTGGCGTGAAGCATCGATCATTGGCCTCGCAGGATTCTTTGGTCCATTTCTGGGTTGCACAGCGGTCGCGTACTACGTGCTGCATTGGGCCATTATGCCCAGTTGGCTGTGCGGTGTCGCTCTTTCCACGACCTCAGTCGCTGTGGTGTACGCGGTGATGCTGGAGCTCGGTTTCAACGTGACGGAGTACGGGAAGGCGATTCTCGCCGCCTGCTTCATCAATGATCTCGGAACAGTGGTTGCGCTCGGACTAATTTTTTCGCCGTTCACCATCAAGACACTGATCTTCGTAGTGGTTTCCGTCGTCGTCTTTGTGGTGCTGCCATTTCTCACGCCGTGGTTCTTCAGGAAATACGGCGGGCGCGTCTCCGAACTCGAAGCCAAGTATCTTCTCTTCTTTCTCTTTGCCATGGGCGGACTGGCTATGTGGGCTGGAAGCGAAGCGGTTCTTCCGGCGTATATGATCGGCATGGTCCTGGCGGGAACGGTGGGAAAAGACCACTCGCTGATTCGCCGCCTGCGGACACTTACGTTTGGATTACTGACGCCGTTCTATTTCATCCGAGCCGGTTCGTTTGTTTCTGTGTCGGCACTGATGGCCGCGCCTGTGACGTTGCTCGTCCTCTTTGGCGCGAAGTCGCTATTCAAGGCAGTTGCAGTGTATCCGGCTGTGCGCGTGCACAAATACGATGGCAAGGCCGGAGCCTACTACACGCTGATGATGTCTACCGGCCTCACCTTTGGCACCATATCGGCGCTCTTTGGCCTCAATCACCAGATCATCACACAGGCGCAGTATTCTTACATCGTGGGAACGGTCATCGCCAGCGCCGTAATTCCGACTATGATTGCGAATTCATTTTTCCTGCCCCGCCATCTTCTTCCTCACGCGCAGGCGAGCAAGAAATCGGAACTGGCAGTTGAGCGGCAAGCCGCCGCAGAAAAGGTATAGGACAAGCCCATGGGAAGCCAGGTTTTTGTAGGAATTCAAAGGATACTGGTGGCGTTCGACGCGTCACCACATGCTGAACACGCTTTGGATGTCGCCCTCGCGATGGCGGGGGACATGAAAGCCAAGCTCTTCGTTGTCTCCGTAATCCGGCCGCCTGAGCCCGCCGAAAGCGCTGAGTTCAATGCTGTTCTCGAAAACGGACGCGAACGCTATGAGAGCTGTTTCGCTCCGCTCCGCGAACGCGCCAGGCAAAAAGAGATTGAACTCGAAACGGATATTGTCCTCGGTCATCCAGCGGAACAGATCATTCACAAAGCAGACACAATCCAAGCCAGCCTCATTGTGATGGGAAAGCGCAGCCACACCATCCTTCATCGCTGGATGCTGGGCTCAAACTCGGAGCGCGTTCTGAGGTATGCGCATTGCCCGGTGATGATCGTCCATTGATTCGGCGCGCCGGCTTGTGCCGGCGCGAACGCTGCGCTAGGACGGCATCGGCTCCAGATGCGCGGTAAAGTGGCGAAGAAACGGCGCCTCGTAGGTCAGGCGCATTCCTTTGATTCGGGCGCGCCGCGCAAAGACCTGCAAGATAATTTCCACTACGTAATCGATGTGGCTCTGCGTGTAGACGCGGCGCGGAATAGCCAGCCGCACCAGTTCCATCTGCGCGGCGGCGCCGAACATCAGGCCGCCAATTTCGACCGAGCGGATGCCGCCTTCCAAATACAACTCTGTGGCAAGAGCGACGCCGGGAAACTGATCGAGCGGGATGTGCGGAAGAAAGGCTTTGGCGTCAAGATAGATGGCGTGGCCGCCCGGCGGCTGCACAATCGGCACGCCGTGCTCTGAGACGTGATCGCCGAGGTAAGCTGTCGAGGCAATGCGGTAGCGCAGATAGTCTTCCTGCAACGACTCCTGGATGCCAACGGCGATGGCCTCCAGATCGCGGCCGGCAAGCCCGCCGTAAGTGGGATAGCCCTCGGTCAAAATAAGCAGATCCTTTTCCTGTCGCGCCAGAATATCGTCGTTAGTGCAGAGGAATCCGCCGATGTTGGCCATGCCGTCTTTTTTAGCGCTCATGGTGCAGCCGTCGCCCAGCGCGAACATTTCCTGCGCGATTTGTTTGGGCGTTTTGGCCGCGTAACCCGGCTCGCGCAGCTTGATGAAATAAGCGTTCTCCGCAAAGCGGCAAGCATCAAAGTAGAGCGGAATCTCGTGCTTGTGGCAGACCGCGGCGACAGCCCGCACATTTTCCATTGAGACCGGTTGCCCGCCACCGGAGTTGTTGGTCACCGTGAGCATGACCAGCGGGATGCGCTCACGCCCCACGCGCGCGATCAAGGCATCGAGAGCCGCGACATCCATGTTGCCTTTGAACGGAAGGCGGGTGCCGGGTTGCCGCGCCTCGGGCAGCAGCAGGTCAACCGCCTCGGCCCCGACGGCTTCGATATTGGCACGGGTGGTGTCGAAATGCGTGTTGTTCGGCACCATATCGCCCGGCTTGCACATTACATTGAACAGGATGCGTTCCGCCGCCCGTCCCTGATGAGTGGGGATGACGTGGGAATAGCCGACGATGTCCTGAACCGAATTCTTGAATCGGACAAAACTCCGGCTGCCTGCGTAGCTTTCATCGCCTTCCATGATCGCCGCCCACTGGTGCGTTGACATGGCTCCGGTGCCGGAGTCGGTGAGCAGGTCGATGAGAACATCGTCGGCCGGAAGCAGAAAAAGATTGTAATGCGCGGCGCGCAGCAGCAGTTCCCGCTCTTCGCGGGTGGTCCAGCGAATCGGTTCAACACTCTTGATGCGAAATGGCTCGATGATGGTTTTGGTGGACATGCGGAATAAAACTCCTGTGACCGGGCAAATCTTTCGTGCCATTGCCCTGGTCTTGCGCCGCGGGTGCGGCGATTTGGGCGAAGCAAGCCGGTATGCACCATTCGTGGTGCCGCGCTGCCCCACGGGCAACGATCAGATCCCGTTCGCCAAACCCTGCCAATCCTACGTCCAGAGGAGCCGAGTATGCAACCCGAGAAACAGGACTGGCTGCTAGAATCTGTTGGGAGCAGCAACCATGAGCGTAAAGGCCCTCTATCCCGGCACCTTCGATCCACCGACCAACGGTCATCTTGACCTGATCCAGCGCGGGGCCAAGCTCTTTGAGCATCTCACTGTCGCGATTCTCATCAACCCGGTGAAAGATCCGCTCTTTACTGTGGAAGAGCGAGTGGAGATGTTGAAGGAATCGACCGCCGCACTGGGCAACGTTTCGGTAGCCACATTCGACGGACTGATGGTGGAGTTTGCGCGGAAGCAGGGAGCAACGGCGGTGTTGCGCGGCATTCGCGCCATCAGCGACTACGAATACGAGTTCCAGATGGCGCTGATGAACCGGCGCCTGGCTCCGGAGATTGAGACCGTCTTTCTGCAACCCGCGGGCCGCTACTCATTTATCAGCTCGCGGATGCTGAAGGAAGTCTTCAGCTTCGGCGGCGATGTGAGCGGACTGGTGCCGCCCAATGTGCTCAAGCGCCTGAGGGACCGCATGGGTGCGAGCCAGAGCTGAATTGCGTCAGGTATGGCCTGCAAATGCGGGCTGAAGAAGGAGGAGGCAAAATGACAGGCCGGGACCCAAATGAAGAAATGGTAGTCGTCTTCGAGAGCGCCAATCCCATTGCGCTCGACATTGCGAAATCCGCGCTGGAAGATGCTGGGATAGAGTTTGTTGTGCCCGATGAGGGGCGCATCGGCTTTGGAGTTACCCCGGTTATCAATCCCGTTTACAGGATTGAGGTACTTGAATCGTATGCGGCCCAGGCACGCGAGCTCATGACGGACTCGGCTGGCAAATTGGATTCAGAGCCGGCGGAGTGAGCGCGCTGGCGTGTGAGGCTTGGCGCCGCTAGCCTGCTTAAGCACCTCTGCGACCGTATGGGGATGAGCGGGGAAACTTTTCATCCAACTGAATTGCGCTGCCGTGTCGAGGTTATTATGCCAAGAAGGATAGCGATCATTTTCCTGGCGATCATCATCTTGCCATTCGGAGTTAAGTGCCAGCCAAAAAACCGTCCGGCGGAAGTACCAGCCTGTCAACCGTCCGCCCTGGACATCTATGCGCTTCCGCCGATGGATTCGTCGCCGGTCCCAAGCAACCATCTCCTTGTTTTTGAAATCCAGAATATAGGTAAGACTGTTTGCTCTATCGACAGCCCTATGATCCAGCTGCTGCCCAAGCTAAGTCAAAGGGATGAGTTCTACAGCATCAAATATCTCCCAGACGGAAGCTCAAGGGACGGTAGATTTGACGAAACCGTTTTGTCTCCCGGGGATTGGGTTCACACGCTTGTCGGGTGGCATTCCGAAGGGTATCCCAATTGGCAGTGCAGTGAGCATTCGGGGCTGAAATTGCTGCTGATGCACGAGAATCGTGGCATGGAACCAATTGCAGAGACATCGGTTGAGGTTCGCAATCTCCCAATGCGATCCTGCATCCTTGTGTATGTGTTGGAGTACCGGAAGGGGCGCTATTCGTTGGACTCAACAGTTCCCAATGATTGGCTCAAATTTCCTCTTGCCGTTCCCGGCGAGAGCCCTAGCATCCTCAAACAGATCGCAGATTCCCGGATTCTTCATAATTCCCCTCGTTTTCAAGTCAGCAGCATTACCAGCCGCATCTTATTGGGCAAAGGCTCCACCATTGCGTTAATGCGTGAGCCGCAAGCGGACAATGGTTGTGACTATCGTATGCTGCGAATGCGAGATTCCGATGGAACAACCGTGATTTCATTTCAAAATTGTGAAAGTATCGCAACCAAGTTGAGCCAAAGTATATGGAACCCGGATGGAATCAAATCAACATTTGAGCAGCTTGATTGGATCGATATGATGCCAAAGCACGCAGGTCCAGTTGCCTACGACGTGGTTGCGAATCTCGGCAACTCGGAAGCGCCGTTTTTGGCCAAAGCACACCTCGATCTCATTGCGCATGATCCTACGCCTCCCGCCCAAGCCGCGATTGTTAATTCATTGTCAACCTGTACCGGATCGCAGTTACAGCTTGAATCGCCATCCCCCGTAATTGAGGAAGCAGGGAGAGTTTTACGCGCCTATGACGCAACCAATACGTCCAGCCAGGCGTGTTCGCTTTCAGGGGTTCCTAAATTAGAATTCCTCCCAATTTACGAGCCATGTCCAAATTGCGAAAACGATCTGTTTGGGCTACGCCCAAATGGTCGCATCGATCTTCAGCCTGGGCAGAGCGCGCATTTTCTGGTCGGATACAAAGAAGGGGCATCCTGGTACTTGTGCGAACATATCGACAAGATCAAGCTTACGGCGTCTGATCACGGCAAGCCTGTGACACTTCCATTTCATGGCGGAGGATGCGGTTTACTCGATGTCAGCGCATGGCGCGAGGGCAAGTTCGACAACGATCCGCTGAACATTAAATGGGCAAAGACGCACCCGCCCAGCGCAGACCCAACCACCCCAATTCCGCCGGATTGCAACAAGCCAGAATTGCTCACTTGGGGTCGGCCAAAGATTCCAATGGGAGAAGGCCATGCATTCGGCCTTTCCTTGTCGCAGCATGAATTCAAAGCAGGTGAGGGGATTACGCTTCACATCTGGATAGATAACACAGGCGACACTCGTGAAGGCGTAATGACCTGCATGGGACTGGATTACTTCAAGGCCAATGGCTTTGACCTCTATGACGCCTATGGACATCGGCTGCTGCGGCGGCATGAGGCCAAAATGCTGGAAGGATGCAAGAACGATCCAGAATCGCCGATCCGGATTCGCGGCTGGAACTGCACCAGAAACTTCCCCATCTATATTCCCGCCCACACCTGCATCACGCGCGCCGATTACGATTTCACAACGAGCCTTACCGCCGACTACGATCTGCCACCCGGTGAGTACACCGTGCGGCCGCGCCAGGACGAAAAAGCTTCCGAAGATGTCTGCAAACCGCAGAAGGAACAGCCTTTTCATCCAGAGCCAGGTAAGGACCTGACCTTTTCCGTTGTTCAGCCGTGAAGGAGACCGCTCGAGCCGCCATTTTGCTACCACCCCGAAAATCTGTAAAGATAGAAGTATTATGACGACCGCAAGCTCTTCTCCCCAAGTCTTTACCGGCCGCATTGGCCGGATCGAGGTCTCCGCAACCATGGCTGTGGCTGCCGAGGCCGCCAAGCTGCGTGCGCAGGGCGCCAACCTGGTGGATTTCGGCGCCGGCGAGCCGCATTTTCCCACGCCGCACCACATCAAAGACGCCGCGATTGCCGCCATCGAAGCCAACTTCACCCGTTATACCGTGGTGCCTGGCATTCCCGACGTGCGCAAGGCCATTGTCGAGCGCCACGCGGCCGACTTCGGTTCCGACTATGCGATTGACGAGGCCATCTTCACTACCGGTGGCAAGCTGGCTCTGTTCAATGCCATACAGGTGTTGGTGGACCACGGCGACGAGGTCATTCTGCCCGTTCCCTACTGGGTCAGCTTCAAAGACATCATCCAATACGCCGGCGGCAAGGTCGTCCTGCTCGAAACCAGGGAGGCGGAGAACTTCCGCATCACGGCCGATGCAATTGAAAAGGCCATTACGCCCCGGACCAAGGCGATCATCCTCAACTCGCCGTCGAATCCGGCCGGCTCGGTGGTCTCGGCTGAAGATCTGGAGCGCATCGTCCACCTGGCCCACGAGCGCGGGATCTTTCTGCTGCTGGACGAGTGCTATGTTTACCTGAACTATGCGGGGAAGCCGGTTTCCGGAGGCTCATTTACATGGGCCAAGGAGCACATCGTGGTGCTCGGCTCACTGTCGAAAACATACTCAATGACGGGTTGGCGTGCCGGCTTCGCGCTGGCGTCGAAGTCTGTTACGGCTAACCTGAGCAAGCTCCAGTCGCAATCGACCTCGAACGCCACCAGCTTTGTGCAGAAAGCCGCAGTGGCCGCACTGGGGGGGTCGCAGGAATGCGTCAGTGAGTTTCGCGCCGAGTTCATCGGCCTGCGCGATTACATGCTGGCCAAGCTGGGAGAAATCCCCGGCATCACCTGTACCAAGCCCGAGGGAGCGTTTTACGTTTATCCCAACATTGGCGCTTTTCTGGGCAAGGGCGGAATCAAGACGGCGACGGAGCTGGCCACGCGTCTGCTCCATGAAGCCCACGTGGTGACCGTCCCTGGCGAGGCTTTCGGCACATCGGAGCACATTCGCATCTCCTATCCGGTGACCCGGCAGAACATCGACGAGGGTACGCGCCGCATGGGAGAATTTCTTTCCAGGCTGGAGTAACCGGGGTCGGCAACAAAGCCGGTCTTGCCGGGTGGCAGGCCGACGGGGTATTTTGCGGGAATTTCCCCATTTCAGCAGGTGAGACAGCTTTTTGCTGGAGGGTATCATTCATCACTGTGCAAACGTATGGTTTGTCGGGTAGGATGTGTCAACAATGTCGAAGCCTATTGATTTTCGTCCTGTGATTCTTGCCGGAGGCAGCGGAACGCGCTTTTGGCCCCGCTCACGCCGCGCCCACGCCAAGCAGGTTCTGGCCCTGGACGGCGAGCGCTCCATGATCCAGCAGACCGTAGAGCGCCTCAAGCCGCTGGCCGGGCTGGACCAGATATGGGTGATCACCAACGAGTATCTGGCTGCGGAGATCGCCGACCAATTGAAGGGGATGCCCGCCGGGCAGATTGTGCAGGAGCCGGTGGCTCGCAATACCGCACCCGCCTGCGGACTGGCCGCTTTCCTCATCGAGCGCCAGAATCCCGACGCGGTGCTGGGCATTTTTCCCTCCGACCACGTAATTGGCGACGAGCCGCGCTTCCTCAAGGCGCTGCAAAAGAGCATTGCCGTGGCTGCAGCCGGCGACAACATGGTGGTGCTGGGCATTGAACCCACGCGCGCCGAAACCGGCTACGGCTATATTGAAACCACCGACTACACAAGGGACGATTCCGCTCTGCACGTGCGCCGTTTCATTGAGAAACCCAACCAGAACCGCGCCGATGAATTCATTGCCGCGGGCAACTACTTCTGGAACTCAGGCATGTTCCTGTGGTCGGCGCGGACGCTTGCGAATGCTGTGCGCGAACACATGCCGGAGACCGCACCGCTTCTGGAGACCATCGCCGCCGCCTACGGCACGCCAAAATTCGACGAGGTTTTCCGCGACGTTTATCACAAGTGCGAGAACATCTCAGTCGATTACGCCGTGCTGGAGCCGCGCTCTGCCAAGGGCGAGCACTTGTCTCATCTCTACTGCATCCCGGCAGAGTTCAGCTGGAACGATCTCGGCTCCTGGGCCTCGCTCTACGAGTACCAGCTGGAGACTCGCCTGCGCGGAGACAGCGAAGGCAACGTGACCGAGACCTGCGGCCACATGGCTCTCGACTCCGGCAACAATTACATCTTCAGCCCGCACAAGTTTGTCGCTTTGGTAGGCGTCGAAGACCTGGTTATTGTGGACACCAAGGATGCGCTGCTGATAGCCCGCCGCGATCACTCACAGGATGTGGGCAAGATTGTGAAGGAGCTGGGAATCACCGGACGGACTGAGCTGATTTGAGCGGTCATTCGAGGTTTCAAAATCGAGCTCCTTCAGCAAGTCTGTAGCAGGCTCTGTGACGTCCTGCGATTTACTACTGACGAGCCGAAACGCAAAGGAAGATTGTTAATGAAGCGGATTTATCTGTTGCGAGCACTTCAGTCTTTCTCAGCCACGGCGAGACGCGCTTTCATTCTTGCTATTTTGTGCGTGGCTGCAATCTCGTGCAGTTATGCGCAACAAAAGGAAGCAGCAGATGAGCACTCCAACCGCGCGCATGCGCTTTCTGTCGCGGGCAACTTGAAAGGGGCCATCGCCGAATACCAGGTGGCGCTTCGGGTCGACCCCAACTCAGTTGAAGCATTAAACAATCTTGCATTGCTATATGCGACAGCAAGTGATGCATCGCTTCGCGATCCCGCCAAAGCCCTGAAATATGCGTTGCAGGCAGTGGCGCTAGACAATGCAAAGATGGCCGACCACCTCGATACCCTAGCGAAAGCATACGATGCCAACGGCGATCACGAGAACGCTGTTGCGATAGAACAGAGAGCAGTGAATCTTCTAGCTGAAGATTCAACCAGAAGGCTTACTTTTGAAACAAGCCTTGCGGGGTATCAAGCGAAAGAGGGGACTGTTCCGACGGATACCGCTTCGTTTGTTTCTTATTGCCCCAATCATTTAGAAGGCTGTCGCCACGTCTTGGTTGACGTTAACAACATCAACATGATGCGGCAGATTGGTGGTAATAGAGGGTGCACCATTCCACACACTGGCGCCGGAACTCGCGCGGATTCAAAGGATGCGATGCCGAAGATTCTCGATTGGATGAATGCCAATAGAGCTTCGCTTGCGCAAAAGAGTGATGTTGCCATTGAACAGGCCATGGCCGCGCTATGGCCTTCTGAATGTAAGGATTGATGCAACTCCCATTCCGTGTCGGTGGAGGCAGGTTGATCTCCGTGGGTCTCGGGCCTCGATTCTGAGGTTTGAGAGTTCAGCGGGACGCTCATCGCTGTAGACTTATGCTTTACCCTTGTCTTCAGGGAGCAAGAACGTCATCATGCCTCATCCTCAAATCAAATTCGGTACCGACGGCTGGCGCGCCGTCATCGCCGACGACTTTACTTTCGCCAACGTCCGAATCGCCGCCGAAGCCATAGCCGCTTACATCCACGCCAAGGAAGACCCTGCCAAGGGCCTTTGCGTCGGCTATGACACACGCTTCGGGTCTAAGGCATTTGCGCGCGCCTGTGCTGAAGTGGCGGCAGCGACCGGCATTCCGGTGATGCTGGCCAACGATATTACGCCTACCCCGGCACTCAGCTTCGGCGTGCGCGAGCGCAAGGCGGCGGGCGGCATCATGATCACCAGCTCGCACAATCCCGCGCAGTGGAACGGCGTCAAGTACAAGGCATGGTACGGCGGCTCGGGCAAGCCCTCCATCATTACTGAGATCGAATCCTATCTGGGCCAGCCTGTCGCCCGCGCCGCGCAATCCGCCGCGATTGATGAGGTTGATTTTCTGCCCACCTACCTCAAAGCCATCGAGAGATTTACGAGCCTCGAAAAACTCCAGAAATCCGGCATGAAGTTTGCCGTGGACTCGATGTACGGCGCGGGGCGCACGTTCATCTCCGACATCTTCACACGCATCGGTGTGGCTCATGTGCAGATTCGCTCGAATCCCGATCCGCTCTTCGGCGGTATCCATCCAGAGCCCATCGAGCCGCACATCCGCGCGCTGGGCGTGGCTGTGGTGGCCAACGGTTGCCAGGCCGGCCTGTGCACGGATGGCGATGCGGACCGCATCGGCGCGACCGATGAGCATGGGAACTTTGTCGATCCGCACAAGATTTACTCGGTGCTGCTCAGTTGGGTGCTCAAGCATCACAACGACTGGCCGGGCGCAGTTACGCGCGCCTTCAACACAACCAAAATGCTGGATCGCATCTGCATGAAGCACGGGCGCGAGCTGATCGAGCACGGCATCGGCTTCAAGTTTGTTTGCGACTACATGCTGGAGCGGGAGATTCTGATGGGCGGCGAGGAGTCGGGCGGCATCGGCTTCCAGCGCCACTTGCCGGAGCGCGACGGACTGCTCAACTCATTGCTTCTGGCCAACGTGATGGCCGAGGAAGGCAAGCCGCTGGGCGAGCTGGTCGCCGACCTGCAAGCCGAATACGGCGAACACCAGTACGGGCGCATCGACCTGGCATTGCCGGAAGATGTGAAGAACGCCGCAATCGAGAGAGCCAAGGCGCTCGATCCCGGAGACCCGGTCTTTGCCGGAATGGCGATCTTTTGCCAGGAGACGCTGGACGGCGTCAAGTTTTACCTCGACAACCCGGAAGCGGAGACCAAGCCGAAGGCTGCCGAGACCTGGCTGCTGCTGCGCGCGAGCGGCACCGAGCCGCTGATGCGTATCTACTGCGAGTCGTGCTCGAAGGAATCAGTCGCCAGGCTGCTGGAATCGGCGCGCACATTCGCGTTGGGCGCATAAACTTCTTAATTATCTGCAACGGCCAAGAATGCGTTCCGGAGTGGATTTGCTCCGGAACGCATTGATTTTATGGGGGTTAATAATTATCTGGAAGGGCAAATTCGGTGTTTTTTGCGGGAAATCTCCTGGGAAGCCGTTGAGCTCACGCCAAGTTAGTCAGAGTTACTACAACAAAGCTACCTTCGGGGGATGCGGGACGGACTCAAATGCAAAACTACATCTAAGTCAGCGCAGTTACATGGTCACAGTCAAGTTCCAAGCATGATAGCGCGAGAAGAAGGCTCGTGAAATGGCATAAGGTGGATAACCAATGCAGGCGGGAAGCGGTAGTGGTGCTGCCGCTATCCAGAGCAGTTCTGTGAATGTCGCACGCGCTTTTTCCCTGACAAAGTACATCGCCGCAGATCAGAAATCTTGTGTCTGGAGATCATGCGGGCGCTCCCTGATTGTCATCGTCATTGGTCTTTTCCCTGGGAACACCGCAGCCATTGGAGTGACGCAAACGCGGAATGACCGGTTTGGCGGTCTTCCCATGAAGGAGATCCACTTATCATCCAGCGGCCATCTCGACGGCGATATTTCTATTCCCGGAAGACTCGCCTGTTATGGATCGCTTCCGACAGGCGAGGGCAGCCCCGGAGAACGGAGGGACTCCCATATCAGTATTTGAAGATTTATTACCCGGCAATCAGATCCCAGGAGTAAATGTCTTCGATGGTCGAATTGCGAACGGCAAGAGGCGAGTTGTACGGCGCAAGCCCGATCCAGTCACCCAGAACGAAGGGCCGCGGTCAACACCCGCGAGGCTCGCAACCTTCGCTCGCATCGAGGGAGTGGTTTGGCCCGTCCGGTTTTGTTTGCGGAAATCGGGCACAATGCTTCCCCGCTGTGGCAATCTAGAGCTTTGAAGGAGATTGCCCGCCATGCCCGCTGAGAACATTGCCACTGTCGACCAAACGAGAAACTTGCACGCGTGGGAGGCGGGCGGAGCCGATTCCGCCGGCGCGCTTTCCGCATGGGTGGGCGCGCGCCTTGCAGCGCACGAAGCGGCGCTGGCCGCTTTGCTGGCCGTCGAAAGCGAGCGCACGCCGGAAAACTCGCTGCGTCTGTACGACACGGCCATTGAGCAGCTCAACCTGGCCGGCGCGCAGGCGGGCATACTGAACTCCGTGGCCGCCGACAAAGCGGTGCGCGACCGGGCGCAAATGGAAGCGGAGCGGGTGGCACAGGCCGCGAGCGCTCTGAGCCTGAATCGCAAGGTCTACGAGGCTTTGGCTGATGTCAATCTTGACGGAGCCAGCGCGGCAACAAAGCATTACTTGGGGCGGACGCTGCTGGCCTATCGGCTGGCCGGCGTGGACAAGGACCAGGCCGCACGCGACCATTTGCAATCGCTGCACGAGAAAGCTACGCGGCTATCGCTCGAATTTAACCGCAACATACAGGAGGGCGGAAAGACGATAGAGGCCACCGAGGCAGAGCTGGACGGGCTGCCGGGAGACTATCTCGCGCGGCATCCTGTTCGGAAAGCCGGACTGGGCGCTGAAGGGCTGGTTACGATCTCGACCGACCCGCCGGAGATGCAGCCGGTGATGACTTTTGCCTCGAACGCCGCGCTGCGCGAACGGATGTTCCTCGCCTATAACACCCGCGCCTACCCGGCCAACCAGCAAATTCTTCTGGACCTGCTAGCCACGCGGCAGGAGATTGCGGACGTGCTGGGGTTCCGCAGTTGGGCAAATCTGGCGACCGCGGACCAGATGATGGGCACGGCGGCCGACGTGCGTACGTTCCTGGCCAAACTCGATGAGGCCAGCCTGGACGGCGCTCGCCGCGAACACGAAATGATTCTGGAGTTTGCGCGCAAGCGTCAGCCGGAGTTGACGGCTATCGACATTACCAGCCGCGGATATTGGTACGAGCAATTCCGCCGTTCGGCTTTTGATTTTGATTCGCAGTCTGTGCGGCCTTACTTTCCTTATGAGCGGGTGGAGGCGGGTGTGCTGGAGACAGCAGCGCAGTTGTTCAAGATCGAATTCCGGCGCTCGGCAGCATCAGCATGGCATCCTGCGGTTTCAGTCTTCGAGGTCTTCGACCACGGCAAAAATGTGGGACGTTTTTATCTCGACATGCACCCACGCGAAGGCAAGGATAAGTGGTTCTCCGCCGCGCCGGTAGTGACGGGCGTGCGCGGGCGCGCTCTGCCCGAGGCCGCGCTTATCTGCAATTTTCCATGTGCTGAACCACCCCAGCGCCATGGACCCGGCGCTGGGGACCCCGGCGCTGAAAAGGGCGATCCGGGATTGCTGCAATACAGCGACGTCGTCACGTTTTTTCATGAGTTCGGCCACCTGATGCACGCCATTCTAGGCGGGCAGACCGAGTGGGCGGGACTGAGCGGCTTTGCGACTGAGGGCGACTTCATCGAGGTGCCGTCGCAGATGCTGGAAGAGTTCTTCCGCGACGAAAAACTCTTGCAGGCTTTTGCGAAACACTACCAGACGGGAGAAACCCTCCCTTCGGGAATCATCCGGAAGATGAAGCTTGCCGGTGCGTTTGGGCGCGCCGACTGGGTTCGCTCGCAGCTCTACTACACCACGCTCTCGCTCGACCTGCACGACAGGAACCCGGCGGGGATGGACCTGGACAGCACTACAAAACAGCTCTACCAGAGTCTGCAACCCTGGACGTGGATGGAAGGCAACCGCATGTATGCGAGCTTTGGCCATTTGACCGGCTACTCCTCGAATTACTACACGTACGCCTTTGACAAGGTCATCGCCCTGGACTTCTTCGCCCAGTTCGACCCAAGCGATTTATTGGGCTGCGAGGCTGGCGGTCGTTATCGCAAGTTAGTGCTCGAACAGGGCGGGTCCAAGCCGGGGCGGCAAATGGTCCGCGACTTTCTGGGACGCGACGAAGAGTTTTCCTCATTCAGCGAGTGGCTTAATGAGGAATTTGAAGGGACGGCGAATAGGGCGACAGCGGGATTCCCGAATTTCAGACACTGACGGAGCACAACAATGAACGCAGCCGATTTTCGCCGCATCGCGCTGAGTTTTGAAGGCGCGGAAGAAGGCTCGCACATGGGAGCGCAGGACTTTCGCGTGGGTGGAAGAATCTTTGCCACTCTGGCCTCAGAGGGCCAGGGGTATGGCAATCTGATGCTGACCGTCGAGCAGCAATCGGCATTTGTCGCAGACCAGCCCGGCGTCTTTCTGCCCATTCCCGGCGGCTGGGGACGAATGGGCGCGACGCATATCCGGCTAGCAGCGGCCTACGAAGACCTGCTCACCGGCGCCTTGCGCACAGCCTGGAAGCTGCGCGTCGAAAAGAACCAGAAGCCCGGAAAAAGGAAAAGCTCTTCAACAAAATCTCGAAAAAAAGGAAATCCTGGTGCGGCGAAGCGCAGTTAGCTTTCATCTATTAATGCAAGCAGAATTCTCTTGCAAAGGAGATTGAAATGAAGATAGGAGTTCTTGGATCAGGGGATGTTGCGCAGGTTTTGGCAAGCGGCTTTCTGAAGCATGGCCACGAAGTGAAGATGGGTAGCAGGACGCCGGAGAAGCTGGCGAAATGGGCTGCGGAGAATCCCAAAGGTTCGACCTGCACGTTTTCCGACGCGGCCTCCTTCGGAGAACTGCTGGTTTTGGCAGTGAAGGGGACAGCGGCTGAGGACGTGCTTCGCCTGGCCGGCGCAAAGAACCTTGCGGGAAAGCCCGTGGCGGACGCGTGCAATCCTATTGCGGACGTACCGCCGTCCAACGGCGTACTGAAGTTCTTTACCAGCCTCGATGAGTCTCTCATGGAGCGGTTGCAGCGCGAGTTTGCAGGCGCGAACTTTGTGAAAGCGTTCAATTCGGTGGGCAACACCTGCATGGTGAATCCGCATTTCGACGGCGGCAAACCTACCATGTTTATCTGCGGCAACAATGAAGCCGCAAAAAAGAAGGTGAGCGGAATTCTGGATCAGTTTGGCTGGGAGACCGCGGATATGGGCGGCGTGGAAGCGGCACGCGCGATTGAGCCACTGTGCATGCTGTGGTGCATTCCTGGCTTTCTGCACAATGATTGGAGTCACGCCTTCAAGCTGCTGAAGAGATAGTTCGGCGCGATGCGCGCGGCCTATGCGAAGCCGCCGCCGCGCTCATCCGATATGATGGACTCGCTATGGCAAGCACACAGGATTTCAATGGAAAATGGGCGCTGGTGACTGGAGCCAGCGCTGGAATCGGCGCGGCGCTGGCGCGGGAACTGGCAAAGCACGGCGCCAAACTCATCCTCACCGCGCGCAGAGTTGACCGATTGGAAGCGCTGGCCGGTGAGCTGAGGGGCAAGGGCACGGAGGTTCGCATCGTTGCCGCTGATCTGAACGATCCCGCAGCGCCACAGAGGATTTTTGAGGCCACGGAAGGCGCGGGCCTTGCTGTTGACATTCTGATAAACAATGCCGGGCTCGGCCAATACGGAGCCTTCACCCAGAGCGAGATAGCCCAGGAGTTGAGCCAGGTGCGCGTCAACTGCGAAGCTATGGTGCGGCTGACACGGCTGTTTGTTCCGCGGATGGTTGAGCGGAGGAGCGGATGGGTGCTGATTCTTGCCTCGACGGCAAGCTTTCAGCCCGTGCCGTATATCTCAACCTATGCGGCGACCAAGGCATTCGACCGCTTCTTCGCGCTGGGGCTGGCTGCAGAGGTGGCCCGCTTCGGTGTCAAAGTGACGGCGCTCTGCCCAGGGCCGACGGAGAGTGAGTTCTTTGACGTGGCCCACGCCGGCGCCTTCAAACGCCGCGGCATACAGCCTGCTGAAGACGTGGCGCGGTTGGCAATTGAAGCGCTCAAACGTGGGCAGCGCACGATTATTCCCTATTTCCGCGGCAGGTTTACCGCCTTTCTTGTTCGCTTTCTTCCGGTCAGGTTGATTACCCACTATGTCGAGAAGGCCGCACGGCCTGCCTGAGAAGTTCGCGCGGTGAGGAGTTTTCATTTCCTGTTCCCTTCTCCTCCCTCCATCGCTTACGATGGAGCGCATGAGTTACTTCCTCTTTAAAACCGAGCCTGATGTTTACTCCTTTGACGATTTCCTTGGCGACAAGGAGACCGTCTGGGATGGCGTGACTAATCCAACTGCCGTGAAGTATCTGCGCGAGATGAAGGCTGGAACGAGGTGGATTTTTTACCATACCGGCGATGAGCGCACCGCTGTGGGCACTGGAACCGTAGTCAGCGTTGATGCAGCCAATCCCAAAGTTCCAATCGTGAAGGTGAAGGCAGGCAAGCGGCTCAGGCAGCCAAAGACACTGGCGGCCATCAAGGCTGAACCGCTGTTTGCAGGGTCACCGCTAGTGGTGATTGGAAGACTATCGGTGGTTCCGCTAACCGAGGCGCAGTGGGCGTGGTTTTTGGCGTGAGTTACTATGACTTACCCTCGCCCAACCAGCGCTTGGTGTTGAGCAATTGGCGCTGATCGAGGGCCCAGACTTTTCCGGTCATCTCGTCGGGGCCTTTGCCTTCGCGGAGGCACTTGTCGAATTCGACCTGGATGGCCTGCATCTTGGCGTCGAGGTCGTCGAGGAAGCTGAGCGCGAGGGCCTCGGGGATCATGGGGAGTTTTGGAGAGCCGAATTCCAGTTTTCCGTGGTGCGAGAGGATCATGTGCAGTACCAGCGTCTTGAGGCGCGGCGGGAAGTTTAGAAGTGAGTCGATGGTGCGCTCGGCGAGAGCCGTGCCGATCTGAATATGGCCAAGCAGGCTGCCTTCAACCGAGTACTCGAAGCCGATCTCCCACGTTAGTTCGCGCACCTTGCCGATGTCGTGCAAGATCACGCCAGTCATCAGTAAGTCGCGGTCGAGTATAGGGTAATGGGGCGCGACGCGGTCGGCGAGGGTGCAAAGGCTAATGACGTGCTCGAGCAAGCCACCGAGCCAGGCATGGTGGAGTTGCTTGGCGGCGGGAGCTTCTCGGTAAGCCTGGGCGATGGCCGGGTCGGCCAGCATGGTGGTAAGCAGCAGCTTGAGGTCGGGGTTAGTGAAGCTATCAACGAAGCTGAGAAGCTGACGCCAGAGGCCGGCGATGTCACATGTGGTGGAGGGAAGCAGGTCGGTTTTGTCCACCTCTGACGGCAGCGCCACGCGGAGCTGGTCAACCTTCATTTGCAGGCGGTCGTCGAAGCGAGATGCCGAGCCTCGGGCCTTGACGATGTCGCCGCGCTCGAAATCTTTGGCGATGCGCGGGTCGGATGGCTCCCAGACGCGGCCTTCGAGCTGGCCGGTCTTATCGCCAAGAATGAGGCTCAGGTAGGCTTTGTTAGACTTTGTGGTGCGTTGTTGCTTGGCTAACACGAGGAAAAAGCCGTCGAAGAGCCTGCCTTCGTCGAAATTGGCCAGATCGGCAATGTAGATATCTTTCATAGGGTTGACCGAGGAGTGGCACGCGTCGCCGGAGGGCCGCGCGTGCCGCTTGCCAAGGATAGCATGGTTGCCGACGCGCCAAGGCGATGGATGGCGCCACCACGATTTCAGCGCATCACTTTACGGCGAGGTTCGTGCGCATAAAATCAACCAGCTTGGGCAGTGAGTCCTCCGTCGCCTGCGCGTCATAAGCCATATGGCCTCTCATGTGTTTGGCGGCGGGATCGAAGTAAGTTATGGACGGCGCATTGAGATTGAAACCGTGCGTGGCGCCGGCATATTCATAGGTAGTGAGAACAAAGTTGAACTTTGTTTGAAGCAGGCTTTTCAGTTGCGGCACCTGGTCTCCGTCACCGTAGGAGTCATCAGTCCCATAAAAGATGACGATCGGAGATCCAGTCAGCACACCGCCGCTTTCAATCTTCGGGATGAAGGCTTTTGCAACTGGATAAAACCCCGCATGTGCAGCGAATCCTTTTTCGTCGCCCATCCACGCTTTGCGGTTGTCATCGAGCGCCGTACTCAACGTGATTGCGCCACCCAGTGAAAACCCCATGATGCCGATGCGGCCGGGATCTATCGACGGTACTTTCCGCAATTCCTTCAGTGCTGCGAAAGCCAATGGAAGAAATGTATCAATCTTTGGCCGGTCGATTGGGGACTTGTAAATTCCGTCTTTGAAATCAACTTCAAAGACTGCAATCCCAGCATTCAGCAGAGGTATCCGATAGAGAGTGCCGCGGGAATCAACTCCCATGGTTCCATGAATCATGACAACAGCCGGGCATCGGCCTGATGCGTTTTCCGGCACGTAGAGCGTGCCATACACCTTGAAGGGATGGCTTGAATCGAGAGATGAAAAATCAATTCTCGTATCAGTTGAAGCTGCCGCGGCAGGCATTCGAGATGCAGTCGAAAAGAGCAAGGCGAGTAGCATGATGTATTTCAAAGAGTTCATGACGAACCTCCGGCAAGTCCTCGTGAGATTTCTCCAAGATCGCCAATTTACCGAGTATGTTACTGCAAAATCTCAGTGAGCGGGAATTTGGAGATGTCCACGGTTACCTGCGATGTGAGCTGGTTAATCAGGCGAAAAACGTCGCGATTCCAGTATTGGTTATCCGCGACATCTGCGCTCTTCTTGTCCGCAATGCGATAGATCTTCCCTCTGTAAATCACCTGGACAATAGGCGAAATGTCCTGATCTTCAGCCATCCCTGTCAAGCGCAGCAACGGAACTCGCTCGATGGCTGGGACAGCTTCGGAAAATCTTGGTAATTCTTTCAGTTGCAGCTCAGCCGGAACGTAACGGCTGTTGGGAATGGCGGGGTTGGAGTGCTCAAGCGTGTCATAAGGAAGCTGCTCCTGAGCGGCAGCCGCCATAAGCCCCATCAAAGAACGCATAACCAGATGAGCGGATACGGATGGGGCGCCAGAGGTTGTTTTACAAGCGTCTTGATTATTTGAGCTTCCCTCAATGGAAAAACCATTGGCAAGGCTCATAAGGATCGCGTCGAGAGCAGGCCCTTCTCGAAGTTCCTTCATCTCCGGGTCGTTCAAAATTTCTTCTTTGATTTTCGCAATGTCGGGAACCGGCTTTGCGCCATTTGATTGAAGCGGGTAAAGAGAAAACGACGGAGTAAACACTTTCTCGCCCAAAAGCCACTTATTGCCCACATGTTCCCAAACAGCGCTCTTCTGCGAGGCAGTTACAACATCCTGCGCCTTGGGAGAGTTTGCTCCGCTGTCGTCTAATCCAGAATTGGTGTCGTAAGGGACGAAAGTATTTGCCCCGCGAAGAAGCAGATAGCCGTGCCTTTGCAGCCAATAGACGACCGCGTTAATCCGGAGAAAAGTTACATAACTGGAGAGACTATCGGGGTTGCGAAGATAGTCAGCTTCAGCGGCGCCATCCTGTTTGATGTAAACCGGAGGCGGCGCGTTGCGCAGTGTTTCAACGGTGCAGCCATGCGCGGTAACCCTGGTAAGTTCAATTCGATCGACCATCAGGCGGACGAGCTGATCCGCTCGCCAGCCCTGCTGGTAGAGGATGTAGAAGGTTTCAGCCGGAACCGGCTTCAAAAGAAGCTGCGCATTGGTTTCATCATTTACGGGGATGAATGTGAATATTGGATCATTCTCATAGGTTGCGAAAGGTGTACCCCCGCCGGCAGGCCCGCCGACGAGGGGATTGGATGTTGCGGTGGCATACGTGCCAGTCCCCGTGAGAGACGCTGCCATTTTATACGCGCTTGTGATCTGACCAATCTTGAAGAAGTAGGTGGGGTCGCGGTTTTCGAGACGCGCCAGATTCAAGAGCATCTCTCGATTCGAGGTTTCCGCATAGGCTTTTTCAAAGCCCGTGAAGTCCATCTTCAGGCGCTTCGTCGCGCAGCCTGTCAAGCCCGCGCAGAGAAAGCCGATGAGAGGGAGTATCAGGTGGGTTTTCCTTGGTTTGAAGGGAAGAAAGAACCTTGCTATCTGGGGCACAATGCAGTCTAACGATCTTGATCTCATCTTAGCTCCTGCGAGACGCTATTGGTCACCTTAGAAGACGGCAAGAGTATAGGATAGGCGCATATTAAAAAGCAAGCGTTAAATGCTTGCATAGCGAGGGTTATCGTAACAGACCGCTGGGAGCCTTCTCTCCTTTCGCTATTCAATCCTTTGGTAGGAACTGTCCGTATTCTTTAAGAATTGAACAATGCAGGCCGCCCTTTTCTTGGGGATGGAAGCGAATAAGATAGGCAAACACTGCTATTGCAACTTGTGATATATTGGCTCGTAATCGGAACGCCTGAATGGGAAGCACAACTTAAGCGAATGGCGCACAAGGTATTTATCTGCCACTCATCGAGCGATAAGCAGGTCGCGGATGCCGCGTGCGCAGCGCTTGAAGCGCAGCGCATTCCGTGCTGGATTGCGCCGCGCGACATCCTTGCCGGCGAAGAGTACGGAAAAGCCATCGTCGATGCGCTTTCTTCCTGCCAGATCGTGCTGCTGATCTTCTCCGGCCAAGCCAATGGCTCACCCCAGGTTCGGAGGGAGATTGAGCGGGCCGTCAGCAAGGGAAAGATCATTGTCCCTTTTCGCATTGAAGATGTTATGCCCTCCGACGCCATGGAGTTTGCGCTCAGCAATACGCATTGGCTGGATGCGCTTACGCCGCCGTTGGCGCGCGGTCTTTCAGAGTTATGCGCAACAATTGCGCGGCTGATTCAGAAACAATCCCCCGGGACCGCCCCGGAACCGGTTTTTGAGCCTATCTCGAAACAGCCAGATGTGAAGCTTACCGCACAGGCTTTGCCTAAAGTTTCAGAGTCGAAGGTTGTTTCGCGAGGGTTTCCCAGATGGGCGTGGGCAGCTTTGGCCGCAGTGGCATTGGTTGCGGTGTTCGCAGTGGGACGATTCCTTGGACCGCATTCACAAACGCAGCCGTCACCGGTGCTGTTGACTCAGACTGCTCCATTGACCAACGCGAGTCCCAATGCGGCAGACATGCAACCTTCTACAGCGCAGGAATCGATGCTACCGCCCGCAGGTGGCTCCAAACCGGCCGTTCCGAAGCAAGGTTCCCTGGCGATTTCGCAGCAGGCCGACGCGCTCTTCAACCAGAGCCGATTTTCGGAGGCCGCGCCGCTTCTGGAACAGGTCTGTACCAGCGGCGATGCATCTTCATGCAACCATCTCGGCCTTATGTACCAAAACGGGTTGGGCGTCGCGAGGAATGATTCTCGGTCGGTGGCTCTTTTTTCCAAAGCATGCAGCGCCGACACAAGATTCGGATGTAACAATCTGGGCCTGATGTACGCGGGGGGGAGGGGAGTCCCACAAAGCAATACCCAAGCGGTTGCGCTCTATTCCAAATCTTGCAATGCGGGCGTCGCCGTAGGGTGTGGCAACCTGGGCCTTATGTATGCGCAGGGGATAGGCGTGGCGCAGAACGTCTCCCAAGCAGTGCCACTCATGACCAAGGGTTGCGACGGAGGCAACGATCAAGCGTGCGGCGGGCTCGGCGTGATGTATACCGAGGGGATCGGCATGGCGCAGAACACCTCGCGAGCGGCGCCGCTTCTTTCCAGGGGCTGCAATAGCGGTCTCATTCGCGCGTGCAACGATCTGGGCGTTTTGTATGCGAATGGGAACGGCGTCCCGCAGAACAGCCTGCGGGCGGCGGCACTCTACTCCAAGGCCTGTGATGGGAACAACCCCATCGCTTGCACCAATCTCGGTAATTTTTACCGGCTTGGCATTGGAGTTGCAAAAGACACCGGCAAGGCGTTGCAACTCATCACCAAGGGCTGCAATCTGGGCAGCACCTGGGCAGGATGCGCCCAGCTAAGACAAGGGCGTTAGCCAGCAGAACGCCGCATCTCTTCTGCTTCTAAATTAAATGCTCAATGCGTACATGTTCCTGCGCGTAGGCTCGGCCTATCTCTCGCAGCGCGGGTATCGCATGAACCGCATCGAGCCGAGCGAGTTCGGGATTCTGGCGAAGGAACTCCTCCGCCTCCTTGCGCATGTACGATTTGTTGTAGCGGGCATAGCTGAACCAGCTGCGTCCAGGAAGTGCTGTCCCTTCCAGATTGCCGATCTCTGAATCGATTTCTTCTCCGTGAATGCATTGACCAAGGCAGCGGCACATGTAGTCCTGTTCGAGCGCGATACCTTGAATCAGCGCAGCGGGGACTTGAGCCGCATTGTATCCGACCCACATGTGGCGCACATTCACATCGGCCGCAGCCAGGGAAAAACGCATTGTGCCCACGGAGATCAATCGAATCTTGTCCGGCCCGGTTTCCCATTCCAATCGATAACAGGGCAGCACCGTCATTAATGCCGCGATGAGTGCCGGATTGTTATATGGAGTTACCGCACCATCGACAAAGACGTGACGCTTGCCGCCGAGCACGATCTCTTCAGGGTCAAAATATACGGGTGCGGCGGTACTGGCTCTTACCAACTTCCAGAGCGGGACTTTCAAATTGCAGTCTGGAAGGTTGATATCGTTGTATATTGCGTGCGGATTGTTGCTGATCGGCCATGCAGAGCCAGTTGTGTGATTTCTAAGGACCACGAGCAAGAGCGTCTTCAGGCGCTTGGTATCCAACAGGGCCGGCACTTCACCTTCCCCGTCCTCAGAGAAAGTGCGGCGCAGCAGGTCCGAAAGCGGTTGTGCTTCGTAACGTGAAACCAACATGCGTTTTACCGGGCGGTACCAGGGCACGTGTTGAAACATGGTGGTGCCGTGCTTTACATAGAGCGTGAGAATTTCCTCGACTGGCATTCCCCAGCTAAGGCCGGCAGCAATGATTGCGCCGGTGCTGGTTCCGGCGAAAAAATCAAAATGATCAGCCAGGATAAGGTTGGGCGCCTTATAGTGCTCACGCAGCAGGGTTTCGATGCGAAGCAGTATTTCGAGGCTGAAGACGCCCCGTATTCCTCCACCGTCTAACGCGAGAATGCGTTTCATGGCTATTTCTTCTCCATCTTTTGATTTCGGATCAAGGATCGCCACTCGATCAACTCAGCCAAAAGAGCCCGTTCAATTTGTCCGGCGACGCGCAACACGCTTGGCCAGGTTCGCAACGCCTCAATTTGCGTATCCCAACTGCCGAGCTTCTCGTGCAATTCCTGGTAGCGTTCTTTCCGCCGGTCGCAATCGTTGACCGCGAGCAACGCTCCGGCGATGGTTGCAATCTGGAATGCGACTGATGCGCCGAGCGACAGACTTTGTTTCCACGGTCCGGGAGCAAACGCCCCAGAGAAATGTCCGCTTACAAAGAGCCACACGTTCACCGCTACCGCGAATCCGATGGAGATCCATGTAGCGGTTCGATAGCGGTGAGCCTCGGCGGCCGATTTCGCCGCATGACGAAAGAAATAATCGATCTGGCCGGCGATGCGCTCCTCACGATACCGCTGCTTGAATTCTTTAAGCGGCGCCTGCCTGCGTTCCCGGTCGACCATTTTCAGGAGGTTCAGCGACATGAGCACGCCGGACAACTCAGGCACGACCTCCGGTCCAATCGCTTCGTAGTGCATAGGCGTGCGCCAGAAAGCCAGGACCGAACGGCACACTTCGGCCGCTGTTCGCGTGCGCACCCAGAAGACTTGGCGTTTGCGTAACCGCAATATCGCCGGTAGCACAGCAGCCAGAATTCCGAGAACCGTTCCGAAGGTCAACCAGGTTTTCACGTCGTGTGCCCACGATCCGGCTCCGGTGAAGATGGCCGCCGCCGCAGTGAAAACGATAGGGATTGCCGCCAGCCGCCGAGATTGCGGCGCGCACCGGGTGGCGCTGTCATCCACCTTGCGAAACCATGCCCTGGCCAGAGACTCCGGCTTATCGGAGTCAACAGCTACATTCGGATCAGGCAGGCTGTTCAGGAATTCAAGCTCCGGATCTTCGAGGAGTTCATCTTCACCCTTCTCGTTGAAGGTGATCATTTTGCCCGTAGTGCTGTGGATCCAAACCACCTGTCTGCCGAGCTCTCTGGCGAAGGAGACAATGTCTTCTGTACCACCCAGGCCATGCGAGGCCTCACCATTCCAAAGCGCGAGCATCAGTCGGCTTTGGTGAACGGTTTCGATGCCACATTCGTAGTAGCACTCTTCGCGTGTACCATCGCCGTTTGTAACTTCAATCGAGGTTGCCTTGCTTAGGACCTGCTCGGCACGCCGCCACGTGGCTGCGTCGAAATCCTTGCGGAATTCCTCCGGCGGCAGAGGCAGCAAGACAGAGAGCGGCAGCCCCAGTTGAATGCAGCTCTCGGCAAACAGCAGATCTCCTCCCGACGCGACCGAGGAAACCCCGTACACAACGCCAACGGCAGAAGTCTTTTGCCGGGCAAGAAACTCAACGATCCATTTTCTGCATTTGTCTTCGTCGCCAAGCGTGCGATGGCCTGTAAATCCGATGGCCAAGGTTGTCGGCAACTTGATGGAAGGTTCCATTGATTCCCCTCTTGCGCGCCTGTCCCCAGTGGAAGAAACAGTATACGGGTGTAAACCTGTTTGTAAACTCAGTTTGATCCGCTTTCAGTCGGGAGCTGCTGCCTGGCCCAATTCAAAAGGTCATGGAGATCGCCGATGAAGACTCGAGCTGTGGCATCACTGCTGGCGGTGACGATGCGCTTGCCATCGAGTGAGAATACTGCTTTGTAGACCTGGTCGGTATGGCCGGTCAGAGTGCCCAGCAACCGGCCCGAATTTGCGTCCCAGACGCGCGCGGTATTGTCCTGACTTGCGGTGATAATGCGCTTTCCATCGGGAGAAAAGTCCGCATAGTTCACGCGGGCGGTATGCCCGGCAAGAGTGGCAAGCGGATGGCCTGTCCCTGCATCCCACACCATCGCCGTGTGGTCGGCGCCAGCGGTGACGATGCGCTTTCCATCGGAAGAAAACGTCGCCGTGTAAACCCAGCCCGCGTGCCCGGTGAGCGTAGTCTCCAAAGTACCGGTCGCTGTATTCCACACCTTTGCTGTGCGGTCGTAACTGGAAGTGACGACGCGCTTTCCATTGGGCGAAAAGTTGGCGGTGTTGACCGCGGCTGCATGTGCAAGTGCAAACAGCAGGCGGCCCGACTCGGCATCCCATAAGCGCGCTGTATTGTCCGCACCGGCGGTGACGACGCGCTTGCCATCGGGCGAGAATGAAGCTTGATTCACGGGGCCTTTATGCCCGGTCAGTGTTGCCTGTAACTGGCCCGATGCGGCATTCCACACCCGCGCCGTACCGTCATCGCTAACGGAGACAATGCGCTTTCCATCAGGTGAGAACGCTACATAATTCACGCGGCCGGAGTGGCCGGCCATGGTGGCCAGCAGGCGGCCTGTTTGTGAATCCCACACTCGCGCTGTTTTGTCGGCGCTGGCGGTGACGATATGTGTTCCATCAGGCGAGAACGAAACCGCGTAGATCATCAGCGAGTGCCCGGTCATTGTCGTCAACAGTCGGCCTGACTCGGCATCCCAGACGTGCGCCTTAGTATCCTCGCCGGCAGAGACGATGCGCTTTCTATCGGGCGAGAACGAGGCGTCGAAGATTCGGCTGCCATAGCCGGACAAGATGGCAAGCGGATGGCCGATGTTAGCATCCCACACGCGCGCCGTGCCATCGTTTCCGGCCGTGACAATGCGATCTCCATTGGGAGAAAAAGCCGCATCGTTGACCACACCGGAACCCGCGTTCAGGGTGGCCAGCAAGATGCCGGAATCAGCGTCCCACACACGAGCGGTAGCATCCTCGCTGGCGGTGATAATGCGCTTTCCATCGGGCGAGAATGCGGCATCGTTGACCGGGCCATTGTGCCCGATGAGCGTCGTCTGCGGATAGCCAGTGTCGGCTTCCCACACTTGCGCGGTATGGTCGGCGCTTGCGGTGACGATGCGCTTTCCATCGGGCGAAAAGACGGCATCGTAGAGCGCACCGGTATGCCCCGTCAGAGCCGCAAGCAGATGGCCGGTTTTGGCGTCCCACACACGCGCAGTCTGGTCCCAACTGGCAGTGACGATGCGGTTCCCATCGGGCGAGAATGCCGCGTAATAAACTACGCGGGCATGCCCTGTCAGCGTGGCAAGCAGCTTCCCGGTTTCTGCGTCCCACACGCGCGCCGTAGAATCCTGGCTGGCCGTTACGATGCGCGTTCCATCCGGCGAGAACTCGGCATGGTGAACCACTCCGGTATGCCCGCTGAGGGTTACAAGCAAGAGGCCTGTATCCGCATTCCACACGCGCGCTTGATGGTCCGCACTGGCCGTGAGGATGCGCTTTCCATTTGTGGAAAAGACGGCCTGGCGCACTTCAACTCCAGGTCCGGCAAGTGTGGAGAGCAAAATTCCGCTTGCAGCGTTCCACACGCGTGCTGTTCCATCATCGCTGGCGGTGACAACGTAGTTTCCGTCCGACGAAAATGCAGCATCGTTGACAGGGCCGGAATGTCCGTCGAGAGTTGCCGCAAGATGCCCGGTCGCGGCATCCCACACTCGCGCTGTTTTGTCGCCGCTGGCGGTGACGATGTGTTTTCCATCGGCGGAGAAAGCAGCCACGTAAACCGGGCCGCCGTGATGCAGAATGAGATGTTCGAGCGGCCCCGCCACGACGGTTCGCAAGGCATACTGAGCCTGGTCGGTCGGTGACCGCTCGGCCGCCGCAACAGCCGTCCGGAGCGCCACTCCGGGATCGCCTCCCGCCAAAACTTCCTGTTCGACCAGGGCAGCGAGCTCGCGCGATTCGGCCGTGGCTTCCCGCGCATTGGCGATCCACCATTCCCAAATCGCTCCAGCCAGACAGACAGCGAGCACGACCGCGGCAGATATGCTGGCCTTCTGTACGCGCCGGCGAAAGCGCTCTCGCCGCGCCGCTTCCGCTTCCTGATGCTCTATGCTGGCCTGAATGAATTTGCGTTCGGACTCGCTGAGTTGCAGCGGTTTTTGCACCAGCCAACTCCGCGCGCGTGTCAGCTTCAAGCCGGAGAGCAATGCTTCAGTTTTGTCACCAGCTTGCGCTTTTTCCCAGTCGAGCAAATCCTGTTCAAGTTGATCTTTGCCAATGAGAAACTCGCGCTCTTCATCGAGCCAGCCGCGTAGCAATGGCCATTTGCGCAGCAGCGCCTCATGCGAAACCTCAACAATGGTCTCGTCATTTTCTTTCTGAATAATGAGCAGCCGTGCTTTTGCCAGGCGCTCGATCAGCGGCCGGGCCTTTGCGGGCAGCAGGTCGAAACGTGCCGGACGGCGCACATATTCGCCCTCGGCGTTTACCCGCACCATCGCGGGTACGAACGAGTCTCTCAGCGCCTGCAAATCTTCCGCGGAGGGTTTGGCGGCGGCAAGAACTTCATCGGCCTTGCGACGCACCGCATTCTCAAGCGGCGAAAGCTGCCCGGCATCGTCGCCCAGCGCCAGATAAGCTTCAAGCGTGAGGTTTTTCTTTTGACCAAATCGGTCGTAGAGTTCTCGCAGCGCAAAGGCCAGCAGCGGCAGCGCATCGTCGGTGGCCGCATCTTTCATAGCGGCGCCGACCAGAGCCTCGTCAACCGAGAGACCGGCAACGCGAGCCGGGCCTTCAATAATGTCGCGAATTCTCGCCAGAGGCATGGGCTTGAGAGAAAACTCTTCAAACGCCGCTGTCATGGCGGGCGCCTCTTGCAGCTCTCCCAGATAATCGGAGCGCAAAGTCAGCGCTACGAGAAAGGGCAAGTTCTCATCCTGCATGGCGTTGAGAACGCGCAGAAACTGTGCAGCTCCACTCTTCTCGGCTGCGCCGAAAAGCTCTTCGGATTGATCGACCGTAATCAGGATTTGTGCTTCATTCGACGAGTGCGCGGAGCGAAGGTCACGGGCAAGGTCGGAGAGCACATGCGACAGATCGTCTGACGCAAAGGCATCGCGCCAGTGCCTCCAATCGGCGCTGGATCCAAGGGCAATGGCCACGGTCTGGCCCAATTCTTCCATGGGGTGAAGCTGCGGACGAAACGGCGGAAGCACAATCCAGTTGCGCTTGTCGCGTTTGAGCCGAGGCAATACGCCGGCACGAAGCAGCGAGGATTTTCCCGAGCCGGAAGCGCCGAGCACGACGATCATCCTGGCTCCGCCCTGCGCACGCCTTGCATTGAGCCGCTCTATCAATCGGCGGACATCATCGTCGCGTCCGAAATAAATTGCCGCATCGGCCTCATCGAAGGCAAGCAGTCCCGGATAAGGAGGACGCGTCGAGTCCCACTCGAAGCCGCCGCGTGCGTTGACTATCACCTCAGTCAATTCCGTGGCAAGGAGGGCCAGGCCGCCTTCGCGGTCCTTCACAAGATCAAGATGCTGGATGTCTTGTGAAACGAAGGTCTCGCCGGTGGGCGACTCGATTAACGGAAAAATCGCCTTGCCCAGCGCGCGCGCCTGGGTGAATTCAGCGAAGCACCATTTACTGTCGAACCAGTTTTTGGTCAGAATCAGAATGACCGCTTCAGCCCCGGCGATTTCTCTGTAGAGTGTGCGCTCCCAGTCGGCGCCCGGAGCGAGACCGGCGTGTTTGTCGAAATCGAGAAAGGTCTCAGTAAAACCATGCGCATGCAGGCAAGTGAGCAGGTGCGCGGCCTGCTCTGCGTCCCGGCTTGAATGGCTGATAAAAATGTGCGACATACTCGTTCCCCTTGGGGGCCCGCACTCTTGAGAGGCGTTGACTACTCGCTCAAATAGACCTTGAGCATGTCTGCGGTTTGCTTGAAGGCATCTGAATAGTCTTTGGCGTTGTAGTGATCGCCGCCATAGACGAAATCGTGTTCTGCATCCGGGTAAACAACGAGCTTGAACTTCTTGCCTGCCAAGACAGACGCTGCCGCAAGCCTGCTATCCAAATCGGCCAGGCAACAGCCGTCGCGAAAATGGTCTTTCGCTCCGGCGAAGACCAGCAGCGGCACATTCAATCTGCTCGCAAAACCCGGCACGTCATGAATGAAGTTGTTCATGGGGTACCAAAGCACCTCGCCCGCCACCAGATCAGCCCACTGCGAGGCGAAATAAAAATACATGCCGCCGCCGACAGAAAAACCGACGAGGGCAACCTTTCCAGGGAGCGCATGAGGCATTTGCTGTGCCTGCAGGATGAGAGTTTTCACTCCATCCCCATGGGTTCCCAACATCAGGTTCCCGTCGAACAGCACCACATCGTAGCCGAGCTCAGCAATCTCACGGGCTACCGTGGTGTAATGCGCCGGACCTGAAACGCCCGAGGCCATCACGACCACGCGCCCTTTGCCCTGGGGCGGCGGAAACTCTTGTTGCGCTATCGCGACCGACGCCCACGCAAGCAAACCGGTCGTTACCGCAAGACGCGCAATTCTCCTTGAGGAGACAGGTTCCTTGCCTGAGCGCAAAATTGAATCGATTATCACTTCTGAATTAGCCTCCACTTAGCCCGGCGTGCCGGTTCCAACATGGCGCCTCTAGTTCGCGAGTTTGCGGTAAGTTGTGCAATAACTTCCGAGGGCAGGAGCAAATGAATTTACAAAGGTTACTGCCGTCTTTCTGACTCATAAGCCGGCTCCTTTTCAAAAGGGCGACTTATCCTTGCCGCAAGTTTGTTACTGCCGTATTGCACAAGGGTTTCGAAGTCAACTCATCTTCCAGCAACCTTGTTATTCAGAATCCGCATTGCAATCAGTGATTACAGGAACGAGTGCGCACTCTCAGTGATGGGGGTCACGTCTTTGGAATCGTCAGGAATCTGCGCGCGAAGCTTTCAGTTAAGCGAACCTGCCTCCGCTCCTGCGCGTTGATAATTTGCATGGCGAGAAGCAAGCGATGTTGAGTAAACGTTCATCGCGCGGCAGCAGGGGTTGACGGGTCGGAAGGAGGGCAGCTAGGTTAGCGGCAGTGAGTGTTACGGGAGGAATTGAAGATGAAAAGTATTGGTTGCCTGTTTGGCGGAATCTTTGCAGTGGCCGCGCTGGCCGCTGTTGCTCAGGCTCCGCAGACGGCGGGGCATTGGGCCATTGTGGTTCATGGGGGGGCGGGGGTCATCGAACGGTCCAAGCTTGGCCCCGAAGGCGAAGCCGCTTATCGCGCTTCGCTGGCTAAGGCGGAGGCTGCAGGAGCCGGCGTGCTGGACCGGGGCGGGTCGGCGCTGGATGCAATCGAGGCCACCATCAATATTCTCGAGGACGATCCTCTCTTCAACGCGGGACATGGCGCGGTTTTCACCTCAGAGGGCAAGAATGAACTGGACGCGGCCATTATGGACGGCTCGAATCTGAAGGCGGGCGCAGTGGCCGGTGTGACACGCACGCAGCACCCCATCAGCCTGGCGCGGGCAGTGATGGAGAAGTCGCCGCACGTGATGCTGATCGGCGCGGGAGCCGACGCTTTTGGCTCGCGGGTGAGCCTGGAGCAGGTGGACCCCAGCTTCTTTTTCACCGAGGCGCGGTGGCAGTCGCTGGTGAAGCAGTTGCAGAGCGAAGGCCGCCCGGTGCCAGCACGTCCGGTGGGCGCGCCGCCTCCGCCAGCCGCGCCGCCGGTTCCGGTAGCGCAGATTGACGAATCGTCTGACGCGCAGATGCGTGGCACGGTGGGCGTGGTGGCGCTGGACCGCGCCGGCAACATCGCGGCGGGAACCTCGACGGGCGGAATGCAGGGCAAGATGCCGGGCCGCGTGGGCGACTCGCCGATCATTGGCGCGGGCACTTACGCATCGAACCAGTCGTGCGCCGTGTCGGCGACCGGCTCAGGCGAGTACTTCATTCGCCTCGGCGTGGCGCGCGAGATCTGCAATCTGGTGGCGTTCAAGGGCATGAAGTTGCAGCAGGCAGCGGACCAGGTGATTCACACGGAACTGGAAGCGCTGCACGGAGACGGCGGTGTTATCGCCATCACCACGGACGGCCAGCTGGTGTGGAGCTTCAACACTCCCGGCATGTTCCGCGCGCGGCAGGCGGAAGGCGGCAAGGTGGAGATTGGCATTTATAACGACGAGCCGTAAACGTTTGCGCCCCAGTTCTCGTGTTTGAGAGCTGGGGCGCAGGCGAGTCCAACTATTTTTCTATTTTATAAACAGTCTTCAACGAATAATCTCGAAGCGTTCCCACGCGCAGTTGCAAACGGGGCAGCGTTCGTGTTCCTCTTCAGTCTCCGAGGTGTATCCGCAGACGGGGCAGACGTAAAAGTCGCGCGCTTCGCCAATCCACGAATCCCGCTTTCCAGCCGTCAGCAGCGCTATGGCCTCGGCATAAAGCCGCGCGTGGGTCTTCTCCGCTTCCAAAGCTCCGTGGAAGGTGCGGATGGCGGCTGTGTTTTTGTGCTCCGTGGCCTCCTCGATGAAGCCCGGATACATGACGTCGATCTCGTACTGCTCCCCGTTGAGCGCGGCCTTGAGGTTTTCAAGGGTGGACTTCACTTCAACCGGGTGAATCTCGCACTCCGAGCGGCTGCCCAACTGGTGCAGCACGCGAGAGTGGTTGGTCGCGTGAATTTGCTCAGCGCGCGCGGCGGCGCGAAAGAGGCTGGCCGCGCCGGCCAAGCCGTCCTCGTCCGCCTTGACGGCAAAGGCGGTGTATTTGGCGTGAGCGTTCGACTCGCCTTCAAAGGCGGCAAGCAGGTTCTCAACAGTAGTGGCGTTATCCACGGCAATTGCTGGCATGAAAAGTCCTTTTCAGCTCCGTTCAAGAGCCTACGAGCCGCGAAAGAGGACGCGCTGTGATGAAGGTTACATGGCTGACGGTTCAGGCGAGTTGGCGAATTAGCGGGGTTAGCCGCGCTGCGCGCGTGTTAGCGGAGTTAGCGAGTCAGCGGAAAGGCTCTGGAGCGATGTTTCGGAGCTGTTTTTGGGTGAAAAACAGGTCTTTTCCGGTAATTTTCAGAGGTCAAATCTCGTCATGTGGGAGAATACGGGCTCGGAGCTTTTCAGGCGGCATTGATTCCAAATGGGTTAGGAATAATCAGCAATCTTTTGAAGGAAATCTATACCCCCAGGGGGTATAGGGGGGGGTAGGGGGGTACGGGGGGGTACGGACCGGGCGGATGTCCGACATATTGAACTGGGGTATTCCTGACGAATCTCGCACACTAGTCTCCTATCTGCCAGTGTGCGGCAAGGGAGGTTTATTTTCTGCAAACCATCTGCAGTCTGGCGGACTGTCTTCGGCGGGGAGAGCAAAGGGTCCGGGC
>Ga0187847_10000657_pt1 | contig 36247 bp, 26 predicted proteins | sample June2016WEW_4_10_FD_132458 | JGI IMG/M metagenome (GOLD analysis project Ga0187847, IMG submission 132458) | Peatland microbial communities from SPRUCE experiment site at the Marcell Experimental Forest, Minnesota, USA - June2016WEW_4_10 | ecosystem: Environmental > Terrestrial > Soil >...
TCGAAGCCAGGCAGCGTGAAGACGCGAATCTTCTTTTCGATAATTTGCTTGCGCGCCCAGATAGGCAGGTTCTGCCATGCGTGCTCGCCGTCCACATCCGACTCCCACACCAGGGAACCGCCTTCCTGCATACCGTCGAGCGGATTGGTGTGCGTGAATGCTTTCGGATCGCAGCAAAGCACGACCGTCACATGGCGCAGATCGCAGTTGACGCGAATGCGATCCTTGGCCGCGACCATGAAGTAGCTGGTCGGCGCACCCTTCTTTTCAGATCCATATTTCGGATTAGCGCTGACGTGAATCACTTCCTTGGGATTGCCCAGCGCGTCCACTTCGTGATCGCGCTCGTAGAGCAGATCGTTCAGGTCGCCGAGAATCGCACCCAGATTTTTGCCCGTGGTAATTGCGCCCCAGCCGCCGATGGAGTGGAAGCGCACGGCGACTGCGCCCTCGGGGAGCAGCGAAGGCATCTCGTCGGCGACGACGCCATAGGGGTGATCGATGCCGAGAACCATGAAGTTCGCGCCCTCGGCCGCTGTCTTGCCGTCCTTGCGCGCGCGACCCGCGGTCGCGTATTCAAATGCGCCGATGATGTGCTCGGGACGGAAGTCGCGCGAACCAAGACCGTAAGTGCCTCCGAAGAAGCGCGGCACTTCCGCAAGCTCGACCTTGGGCAGACCATCCGTTCCTTGCACCGCCTTTGAGAACGCGGTACGGATGTCGCGGCCCAGAGGATTGTCGCCGGCCAGCGCTTCGTCGGTGCGCTCCAGAATAATGACGTTTTTCTTGCCCTTGAGTGCGTTGACGAGTGCAGCCTCGGGGAAGGGGCGAATCACGTTGACGTGAATCGACCCGACGCTCGAGTCGCGCGTCTGGCGCAGATAATCGACCGCAGCTTCAATGTTCTCGGCTGCCGATCCGAGCGAAACGAAAACGGTATCGGCGTCCGCGGTCTTATATTCACTGATGAGCCCGTAGCGCCGGCCAGTGAGCTCGGCGAACTTCTCGTAAGCGGCTTCAAGGAATTCTAGAATCGGCTCGGCGAAGTTGTTCCTCCGCGCGATTATTCCCTGCATGTAGTGTTCCTGGTTCTGCACTGGGCCCAGCAGGACGGGATTGGTGAGATCCATCATTTTGGGCACGCGGCGGCGCGTAGCCCCGAAGAGAACACGCTGTGCTTCGGTGGGGCAATCGATGATGTCGTCGGGCGCGCCCAGGTACTCGCGGATCAGCTCCGATTCATGCTTGTAGAACGTGCGCTCGAGGTGCGTGGTCAGGAACCCGTCCATGATGTTCATGCCGGGCGTGAGCGAAAGCTCAGTGACGCGGCGCAGGATGAGGGCCTGGTCGGCGGCCTGCTGCGCGTCTTTACCGAAGAGCATGATCCAGCCGGTGTCGAGAGCTCCATAAATATCGTCGTGGCCGCAGTGCACATTCAGCGCGTGCTTGGTGAGGGCGCGCGCGCCCACTTCGAGCACCATGGTCGAACCCTTGCCCGGCGCGTGGTAGTACTGCTCCACGCCATAGACCACGCCTTGGCCCGAAGTGAAGTTGACCACACGCTTGCCGCACACCGAGTGCGCAATTGCGCCGCCCTGAGCCGCGTGCTCGCCTTCCGTCTCGATCGCAATCGTGTTGCCGCCGAACACGTTTAGTTTGCCCTCGGCATACGCCTGCTGGAAAAGCTCGCCGCCTTCAGTGGAGGGTGTGATGGGGTAAAAAACACCGGCGTCGGCAATGCGGGTTTCGGTATGGTACGAAACCAGTTGATTTCCGTTGGCGGTAACGCGAATGCCAGGATAGCGAGCTTTCATAGATTCCTCACAATGAACTATGTTTCGAGGTTTTCAAGATTACGTTGCGTACGCCGAAGCGCGGGGGCGGAAACTTCCCCCAGCCGGTGTCCATAGGGAACGACGTGCGATGCGTCTGCGCGTGCGTTAGCGGGCCGGCAAAAGCTTGCCAAAGAACTCAGAACGGCCGGACGGTAAGCAGGAGACCTCAGGGGAAGTTACTCCACACGGGTACAACCTTACTAAGTATGCGCCTTATTTAGAGACGTTATTTCACCATTTGGTATTACTCCGGGCCCGGTTCGGCTGTCGGAAAATGTGCGGCCGGCGCGGTGCATCGCCGTTGCGCTACCATAAACACAGGATTGAGGTTCGCATGTTTGTCGTGGTTTGGCAGTTTGAGATTGCCGAGGATAAAGTGGCCGATTTTGAGGCTGCTTACGGGCCCGAAGGCGCATGGGCGCAGCTTTTTCGCACATCGGCTGAATACAAGGGCACTGAACTGCTCCGCGACGCTTACATTCCAGGCAGTTACCTCACCATCGACCGCTGGACCAGTGAGGAGGCGTTTCGCGCTTTCCGCAAGGACCACGATAGCGAATACGAGGTCCTGGACCGCCAGTGCGATGCGCTCACTAGCCGCGAAACGCGGGTGGGCGCGTATACGGTGTGATCGACCTGCTTACCGCTATTGCAGCACGAGAAGATTGTCGGCGAACTCGTGGCCGGCCATATATCTGAGGCCGCGGTCGAATGTGACCAGCACGCCGTTTTCTTTGATCGCCAAGCCCAGAAGGTACGCATCAGTGATCTGCTGATGGCCCGAGATGCGCGATGCGAATCGGGCGGTGACAGCTACCCAGCTTTCAGTGTCGGCGATTGGCCAATAGCGATAGCCGCGGTGCGCTTTGAGCGATTGGAGGATGGCTATGGCCTTCTCCACAGTGATTGTCGCCGCCTGCATCGCCGGATTTGTAGTAATGCGAATGAAACCTGCTTCGGTCAACGGGCAAACGCCCCAATTGTCCTTGCCTTGCGAGAGAAACCAGCGTTCTGCCCTCCGGCGATGAATGTGCTCCTGATCGGTCAGCGCGATTAGAACATTCAAATCAAGCAAATTTCGCCGGATCAAACTCTTCCTCCTCGAGTTTCTTCACCATCTCGCAAGTAATCGTTCTCCCGGTCCGAGGCAACATCGGGAGACCAATCTCCGAGTACTCTATCGCGGATACGGGGGGCGGTGGCGCCGTCTCGGCTTTGCGGACGAGTTCGTTCATTGCGGCACTGAGGGTGATTCCTCTGGCATTGGCGTAATACGTCGCGAACTCGTGGACGTCATCGTCGAGTGTGATCGTGGTCCTCATAAGCCCATCCTACATCATTTTATAATTTGATGCATTATAAATATTTGATGCAAAACATACAATTTGATGCAGAATGGATGTTTTGATGCAAAGCTTGCCCCTCTCATGAGGAATTTAAAATATTCCCTCTTTCTTCGCCGTTTTTCCTGTCCTTCTGTGTCTCATCCTGCTACAATCCCTTCGAAATCCAATTCAAGCCCCCCTCGCCGTTTCCTGCCAGGAAAGCACGAGATGCGCAGGGCGAGCATTTTTGAGGAGCCCTCCCAATGGCCATCGTTGACGACCGCGCCAAGGACGACCGCACCAAAGCTGTAGAACTTGCCTTAGCACAGATCGAAAAACAGTTCGGGAAGGGGTCGATCGTCCGGCTCGGCTCCCGCGAGGCGCTGTTGCCGATTGCTGTCATCTCCACCGGCTCCATCAGTTTCGACGCGGCGTTGGGTGTGGGTGGCGTTCCACGGGGCCGGGTGTCAGAGATCTTTGGTCCCGAGTCGTCGGGCAAAACCACCATTACTCTGCAGATCATTGCCGAAGCGCAAAAGGCGGGCGGTCTTGCGGCATTTGTCGACGCGGAACACGCGCTCGATCCCAGTTACGCCAAGAAGCTGGGCGTCGATGTCGACAACTTGCTGGTCTCGCAGCCGGACTCGGGCGAGCAGGCTCTTGAAATCACCGAAGCGCTGGTCCGGTCAGGAGCGATTGACGTGCTGGTGGTCGACTCCGTCGCCGCGCTGGTTCCCAAGGCCGAGCTCGACGGTGAGATGGGTGACTCACACATGGGCCTGCAGGCGCGCTTGATGTCGCAGGCGCTGCGCAAGCTTACCGGAACGGTTTCGAAGTCACGCACGGCTCTCATCTTCATCAACCAGATCCGCGAAAAGATTGGCGTGATGTTCGGCAACCCTGAGACCACCACCGGCGGCCGCGCGCTCAAGTTTTATTCCTCGGTTCGCATCGATATCCGCCGCATCGCCGCCGTAAAAGAAGGCGACGTTGTGGTCGGTTCGCACACAAAGGTAAAGATCGTGAAGAACAAGGTGGCTGCGCCCTTCCGCGAGGCGGAGTTCGACATTCTCTACGGCGAGGGCATTAGCAAGGAAGGCGACGTGCTCGACTTGGCCGTGACCCACAATATCGTGGAGAAGTCCGGCGCATGGTACAGCTACGGTGGCGAGCGCATCGGACAAGGGCGCGAAAACACGCGGACTTTCCTGAAAGAAAACAAGGACACCTTCGCCAAGCTCGACGCCGAGTTGCGCAAGCAGCTCGGTATCGGCGTCGCCAAGGCCGAAGTGCCCGAGGTTCCAGCAGGCGGGGAAGTCCAAGCCAAGGAAGCCGTGCGCGGGCGCAAGGGGTAATCTTCTTATCGAATCCGGGCCAATGGCTAGTGTGGTGAGTCTGAAGTTCGTTGAAGAATTAGGCAGTAAAAATGCAGGTCCTTCGACTCCGTTTTGGTGCGAAAAGCGCACCAAAACTCGCTCAGGATGACCGATCCTGCGGCTCTTACTTTCTTGCGATCGGTGCGGAGGATTGTGTCCATTGCTCAGTTGAGGGACTCAAACTCCGGATTCTCTCTTCTCATGCTTCCTCTTCTCGTCTCGTTTTTGCTTTTTCCTGTGTTTGCGTAAGGCGCGATTGAGGGACAAGATAAACGCCGCTGTGTCAGCGTAGTAGTTTGGATACGCCGTGCGCAACGACTGAATTGAACTAACACCGACAAGAACGGCGTCGAGATGTGAAGCTTCGGGCGAATACTCGATTTCGGCAACCGCAGCAACGGCTTTTCTGGGATCGGTAAATCCGGTCGCTTGGATCGTATCTGCCGTAAAATCTAAAACCAAGAGAACCCATCTTGCGTCTGCCATAGCTTTCTTCGGAAGAAGCGATAGGGCCCTAGTCCAACCACGTAGGCGTCTGCGCACATGTAGTTCCTGAAGAAGTCTACGTAGCTCGAGTACCAGATGAGCAAGGTTTTCGGACGTGCCTGGAACAGTTGGGGTTCCTTCCTCAATAGCGAATATCGATCCGACCAATGCGAAAAATCTTCTCCATTTTTCGGGGCCGCCTCCAAATTTGAGCGGCGATCTTGTAAAAGCGGTGACCGTTTCGACGGCAGTAGAAAACGCATGTTGAAGCTGAGTACGGAGTTGGATTTCTATGCGGTGCCCATTCCAATGCTCATTCACCGGGGCTCTGGCTTTGTATCTGCCAACCAAATGAATACTGCGATAGCCATCGGTTTTTGGAAACCGAACATAGTCATAGCATTTCATTCCCCCGTCCGGGTTAACAAAATCATCGTGTGCGTTGCGATACAGTCCAAACAGCGCATTGAGCGAAGTGATGTCAGGCATGATCGCTCTACACCCGCCTAAATCTTGCATTTGCGATAGCTTCATGTGGTGTTCGCGACTTAGCTTGTTCATAATTGACGAGAATCTCTTCAGCCTCTGAGCGATGATTGCGTTAGGTGTTACTTTTTGCGCCCGTTTTGCCAGATGGCCCCTGAACACCAAGAGTGGCATTGCGTGAGAGGATCGCCAATTTTGTATAACCCTAAACCCTCTGCCTAAGTTATCGGGCGCAGGACTCGTCTGGTTCCACCAGGGAACGAGAAGGGTTCCAAAGCGATCTATTTCCGCTTTGGTGTATTCGCGTCTGGACCAAGCCATATCAATATCATCTTGGTCTTGGTCTGATTCGGCAAGTATATGCTTACCAAGCTTGCAGCCCCGACGCTTTGGAAGCTTATGGGGATAGCATGCGCTCGGAGGGGGAAATGATAGGCGATTGGGGAGCGGAAAATTCTGGAAGGGCGTGCGATCCCGGGTCCGAACGTCCGGGAATTCTCGACAGGGTCGGGGCTGGCTCTGGGGCACCCAGTTTGCATTGGGTGGGCTCACTAGCGCGGTGTCCCCGAAGTTCGCACCATAAATCGGAGTTCCGAAATGCAGGTCCTTCGTCTCATTTTGGCGCGAAACGCGCCAAAATTCGCTCAGGATGACCGCAGTATTTATGACGCGAACTTCAGTTACAGGAGACTGGGCTTTAGGCAGACCCGGCTACCCGCCTGACCGGGCTTCAGGAGGTTGTGAGGCGCCGCAAAAGGGGTAATCTATTCCAGTCAAATGATCTTTTTATCTGGAGCAGTTCAGGGGGTTGGGAAATGAAAGCTCTGTCACGCCGAGAAATGCTCAAAGGTAGCCTACTGATGCCGGCCGTTGCAGCCGCGGCCAGCGGCATGAACCCTGTCGAAGCGGCGATGCATATGGCCGGAGAGAGCTCCGGTCCGCTTCCGGCGGATGGATCGGATGCGGCGAAGAAACCGTCCGCGGCCATCACGACTCGCGAACGCCTGTCGCTCGACTACGGATGGCGATTCCATCTGGGCGACGCGTGCGATGTGGCCAAGGATTTCGGATTCGGCAGCGGACGCGCCGGCAATTTTCAAAAGACGGGCGGGTTTCTCGCCGCCAGTTCTCTCGGCTTCGACGATAACGACTGGAAGGCGGTCGATCTGCCTCACGATTGGGCCATCGAGCTACCCTTCACGAACGATCCTGCGCTCGAGAGCAAGGGCTTCTATCCGCTGGGCCGCAATTACCCTGCGACCAGCATCGGCTGGTACCGGCGCGTCTTCGAGATACCCGCTGTGGATAAGGGCAAACGCATCTCTCTTGAATTTGAGGGCGCCTACCGCGAGACCACGGTGGTCATGAACGGTTTCTACATCGGCCAGCACAGCGGCGGCTACGATCCTTTCCGTTTCGATGTCACTGACTTCGTCAATCCCGGCGGCCGCAACGTTCTCCTGGTGCGTGTGGACGCGACCGAGAGCGACGGTTGGTTTTACGAGGGCGCGGGCATCTATCGCCATGTGTGGCTTGTGAAGACGAACCCCGTCCATGTGAGGCAGTGGGGGACCTTCGTCCGCTCGGAGATCAAGGCAGGCGTGGCCACGCTTTCGATCCGTACAGAAGTGAAGAACGAAGGCCAGGCCGTTGCCAACGTGCGTGTGGTTTCCTCGGTTCTCGATCCCGTTTCACGTCCGGCGGGCAAAATGGTTACGGCCACGGTGGCGATTCCTGTGGGAGCTGAGCAAACCTTCGAGCAGAAGGTGACGGTAACCCGGCCGCAGCTCTGGTCGCTCGAAGACCGGATCCTGTATACGCTGGTGACGGAAGTGCGCGCCGGCGGCGATGTGGTAGATCGCTATGAGACTCTTTTTGGCATTCGCACGATTAAGTTCGATGCGCAGAAGGGGTTCTTTCTGAATGGCGAGCCGCTCAAGGTGAAAGGCACCTGCAATCATCAGGACCACGCGGGTCTGGGCGCGGCGCTGCCCGACTCGGTGCAGTACTACCGCATCCGCAAGCTCAAGCAGATGGGCTCGAATGCCCTGCGCACCTCGCATAATCCGCCCACACCAGCGCTGCTCGATGCCTGCGACGACCTGGGCATGCTGGTGTTTGACGAGACGCGCATGATGTCGTCGAACCCCGACGGCCTTAGCCAGTTTGAGAATCTCGTGCGGCGCGATCGCAACCGCCCCAGCGTCTTCATGTGGTCGATGGGCAACGAGGAAGGCACGGCCAACACCGAGAAGGGCGCGCTCATTCTCACAGAGATGAAGGCCGTGGCCACGCGGCACGACGGCACGCGTCCGGTCTCCATCGCACCTACGGGTGCTATCGGAACGGGCGGCCTCGCAGTCTGCGATGTCATCGGCTACAACTACATGGACCCGCAAGCCGAGGATTATCACAGAGCGCACCCCGACAAGCCCGTCATTGGCACGGAGACGGTGAGCGCCGTGGGCACGCGAGGCATCTACGTAACCGACTACGACAAGGGCTACGTCGGCTCCTACGATCCATACACGACGACTGGCCGTGCCTCGGCCGAGGGCTGGTGGAGCTTCTGCAATGCGCGCCCATGGCTTGCCGGAGGCTTTGTCTGGACTGGCTTTGACTATCGCGGCGAGCCCTCACCGAACGGCTGGCCGAACATCAGCTCGCAGTACGGCGTCGTCGACACCTGCGGATTTTCCAAGGACACCTTCTACTACTACCAATCGTGGTGGACCGAAGATCCGGTGCTGCATCTCTTTCCCCACTGGAACTGGCCGGGGATGGAGGGCAAGGAGATCGCCGTCTGGGTGCATTCGAACCTCGACAAGGTCGAGCTCTTGTTGAATGGCAGAAGCCTGGGCGAAAAGGAGATGAGGAAGGACTCGCACCTAGCCTGGAATGTGCCCTATGCGCGCGGAGTTTTGGAAGCGCGCGGCACCAAAAACGGCGAGCTGGTGCTCGCGGACCGGCGCGAAACTACAGACCCGCCGGCTGCGCTCGCCATCTATGCGGACCGGGCGCAGATCGCTGCCGATGGCGAAGACGTGGCCATGCTCACTGTGGAGGTCCGCGATGGCCGGGGCCGCGTAGTGCCCATCGCCGGCAATCTGATCACGTTCAAGGTCACCGGCGCGGGAAAACTCATCGGCGTGGGTAACGGCGACCCGACCGATCAGGACTCCGGCAAGGGGCCATTGCGCAAGGCGTTCAGTGGCCTGTGCATGGCGATCGTACAGTCCACCAAATCGGCCGGCAACATCATGGTTGAGGCCACGTCGCCCCGTCTTGTGTCGGCGCAGGCAACCGTTTGGGCGGGTGAGGTCCCTCTTCGTCCACGAGTAGCCGCGTGGGAACGCGAAGTGCCTAGGGGGGCGGGCATCACCGGTCTATGGCGGCCCGCGGAGGGCGGCGGAGCGTTGCTCTTTATTTTTGTTCAGAGCGGAAGCACGTTGACAGGAACCGCAGAAGGAATCGGCGGAAGCTGGGCCGGTGGATACGACGCGCCCACCCCGATCACAGACGGTCAGGTGGATGGAGCAAACGTGAGTTTCAGGGCAGGGAACAGCACATTTTCCGGCCGCATTAATGAAGACACGATCGAACTCGAGCGCACCTCGAATGCCGGTTCACGGCCACCGAGGTCCCCAGCCCAGCGTGAAGCTTCGGTGCTGGCCGTTGGTCCTCCGCCCGATGGATCGGATCCTTCGCGCAGCCCATTGTTCCGTTCGGCGGTACAGGCTGCGATGGTCTTGCATCGTGCCGAGCGTTAGCGGCAGGCCGTAACGCCCTCGCTGCTAAGATTTGTAAAGAACCCATGCCCGTCACGGCCCTCTATCCCGGCACCTTCGATCCGCCCACCAACGGCCATGTCGACCTGATCCAGCGCGGGGCGAAGATCTTCGACCATCTCACCGTCGCCGTTCTCGTGAATCCGGTCAAGGACCCGCTATTCACGGTCGAGGAGCGCGTGGAGATGCTCAAAGAGGTGACAGCCGGGATCGGCAACGTCTCCGTGGCTACCTTCGACGGCCTCATGGTTGAATTCGCACGCCTTCAGGGCGCTTCAGCAGTGCTGCGCGGCATCCGCGCCATCTCCGACTATGAGCACGAGTTCCAGATGGCCCTGATGAACCGCCGCCTCGCTCCCGAGGTCGAGACTGTCTTTCTGCAGCCAGCGGGCCGCTACTCCTTCGTCAGCTCACGGATGGTCAAAGAGGTCTTCAGTTTCGGTGGCGACGTCAGCGGCCTGCTTCCTCCCAACGTGCTTAAGCGGTTGCGCGCGCGCATCAAAAACGGCAGCTGACTTCAAACGCCGCAGAGTAATGGTCCTTCAACAACACTCTGGCCCGGCCTGTAGCGCCCGAGATAAAATCGGTTTCTTCTTCCGACAGAAAGGGTGGGCCGAATCATGATCCGGAAGGCCCTTGCTGCGCGGCTCTATTTCCGGGCATGTTGTTTCGTGCTGTATTTTGCGGTTGCAGCGGCTTCGTTCAACGGCTATTACAACAAATGGCATTTTGCCGAGACAGGTGCTTCCGGCGAGGACGACCGGTTTCACTTCGAGATGATGGTCGATGGAACGGCTTACCGGCCCTACGTCTACCGCCAGCTTTTGCCGGATACGGCCAATTGGCTCGACCGGGTTGTGCCGCACGACGCGAAGACATGGCTCTTTAACCACGACGGCATTGGAACGGAGGCGCAGCAAGGCGCCATCTCCGACTCCCCCACGGTTGAGAGTACGGATTATTTCTTCCGCTACCTCGTTTTGTACGTTGCAACCTTTCTGTTCGCGCTGCTTGCGGTCTATGCCATGTACATGGTGTGCAGAACGCTAGAGATGCCGACGCCTGCGGCTCTGCTGGCTCCGGCAATCGTTATTCTGATGATTCCGTACTTCGAAAGTGAGGGTGGTTTCTTCTACGACTACCCTGAACTGGCGTTTTCTGCGTTGGCGTTCTGGATCGCACTCAGGTTCGACTGGTGGTGGATTGTTCCCGTTGCCATTCTCGGGACCTGGAACAAGGAGTCCTTTTTGTTGTTCGTACTCACGCTCTATCCCCTATTGCGGCGGCGTGGTTCGCGGCTTGGCTCGTGGACGGGTATTGCCGTCCTGTGCTTTGCCGGCGGCGCGGTCCATTACTGGATTCGCGCGAGGTTTGCGCACAACGCCGGAGGGGACATGGAACTGCACTGGCGCGATCAGTTGAATTTTTTCCTCCATCCCTGGAACGCGCTTTTCAGCCCTGAGACGACCTACGGGGTGTACGGGTTGAAGGCATTTATGCTCATCCCGGTCGCGCTGCTCGTTTACGCTGCTTGGCGCGCCTGGCCGCATCTGCCGCGCGCCATCCAGCGCCACGGGCTAATTGCGGCAACGATCAACATTCCGCTTTACTTGCTTACCTGCTGGCCGGGCGAGTGGCGCAACCTTAGCTTGCTTTACATCATTTCATTGATTGTGCTGGGAAGCTGCCTGGGCGAGTGGATGAGCAGGTCCAAAGCGGCATCGGTTCCGCTCTCAAGCTGATGCGGGACGGCGACGCTGCCGCGTGAAGCCGAGCCGGGTTGAAGCGCGGAACGAGTGGTGAAGTTGCAAAGCCGGCCAACGGGTTCTCCGGCAAATTGATTTTCGGTAGCGTCTCAGTTTGATCCAACTGTCCCTCCGGGGCTAAAGCCCACTATCTTTTTGAAGCATTTGCGGCACGAGCAAGCTCGTACTCTTTCAAAGCGACTGCAAACTGAGACACTATCGAGTTTGCCGCCCATTTTGCGCTCATCCCAAAATCTGCCAAAATAGAATGGTTATGACCGTGACAGCTCCTGCAAAAGTTTTTGCTGATCGTATTGGCCGGATAGAAGTATCCGCGACCATGGCTGTGGCCGCTGAGGCGGCCAAACTGCGCGCCCAAGGCGCCAACCTGGTGGATTTTGGAGCCGGCGAGCCGCATTTCAACACCCCGCGGCACATCAAGGACGCCGCCATCGCCGCCGTCGAGGCCAATTTCACCCGTTACACCGTGGTGCCGGGCATTCCCGACGTGCGCAAGGCCATCGTCGAGCGCCATGCTTGCGACTTTGGCTCGGACTATTCGATCGACGAAGCCATCTTCACGGGCGGCGGCAAGCTGGCGCTGTTCAACACCCTGCAGATCCTTGTCGACCATGGGGACGAGGTCATTCTGCCGGTTCCCTACTGGGTTAGCTTCAAGGACATCATCCAGTACGCCGGCGGCAAGGTGGTTTTTCTTGAAACCAGCGAGGCGGAGAGCTTCCGCATCACCGCGGACGCCATCGAGCGAGCGATCACGCCGCGCACCAAGGCCATCATTCTCAACTCGCCGTCGAATCCGGCGGGATCGGTGGTTTCGGCTCCGGATCTGGAGCGCATCGTCCATCTCGCCCACGAGCGCGGGATTTTCCTGCTTTTGGATGAGTGCTACGTGTACCTCAACTACGCCGGCAAGCCCGTCTCCGGCGGCTCGTTCACCTGGGCCAAGGAACACCTGGTCATTCTCGGTTCGCTGTCGAAGACCTATGCAATGACCGGCTGGCGTGCCGGCTTTGCGCTGGCGTCGAAGTCCGTGACCGCAAATTTGAGCAAGCTGCAGTCGCAGTCCACTTCGAACGCCACCAGCATTGTGCAGAAGGCGGCGATCGCGGCGCTGACGAGCTCGCAGGAGTGCGTGTGCGAGTTTCGTGCTGAGTTTATCGACCTGCGCGACTATATGTTGGCCGCACTGGCTAAGATTCCCGGCATTACCTGCACCAAACCGGAGGGCGCGTTCTACGTTTATCCCAATATCTCGGCTTATCTGGGCAAGGGCGGCATCAAGACGGCGACTGAGTTGGCCACGCGCCTGCTCCACGAGGCTCACGTGGTCACGGTACCCGGCGAAGCCTTCGGGACCGGCGAGCACATTCGCATCTCCTATCCGGTAACCAAGCAGAACATTGACGAAGGTACGCGCCGCATGGGCGAATTCCTGACCGGCCTGAAGTAACTCGTCTGTTTTCCGCCGTCATGGCCGCCATTTGTCCGATGCAGTCTGGTCGAAGCTGCATCCGCGCCGGACTGCCACCGCCGGTGGTTCGTTGTCGTGAAAATAATGTGTTCTGCCCTGTGCAAACGTTATCTTTGTCGCGTAGGATGTTTCTTCAATGTTGAACGATATCGATTTCCGTCCCGTGATACTGGCCGGGGGCAGCGGCACCCGTTTCTGGCCCCGTTCCCGGCGCGCCCACGCCAAGCAGGTTCTCGCCCTCGACGGCGAGCGCTCCATGATTCAGCAAACCGTGGAACGCCTGAAGCCGTTGACAGCTCTCGAAAAAACCTGGGTCATCACCAACGAGTATCTGGCCCACGAGATCGCCGAACAATTGCCGGGCCTTCCGCCTGCGCAAATTGTGCAGGAGCCGGTGGCGCGCAACACCGCTCCCGCCTGCGGCCTTGCCGCCTTCCTCATCGAGCGTGAAAATCCGGATGCGGTGCTGGGCGTTTTTCCCTCAGACCACGTGATTAGTGACGAGCCGCGTTTTCTCAAGTCTCTGCACAAAGGCATTGCCGTTGCCGCGGCAGGAGAAAACATCGTGGTGCTGGGTATCGAGCCCTCCCGCGCGGAAACCGGATACGGTTACATTGAAACCGGCGATCTGACCAAAGACGACTCTGCTCTCCACGTGCGCCGCTTTATCGAAAAGCCCAACCAGAACCGAGCCGAGGAGTTTGTTGCCGCCGGCAACTACTACTGGAACTCCGGCATGTTCCTCTGGTCGGCGCGCACGCTGGCCAATGCCGTGCGCGAGCACGTGCCTGAAACCGCACCCTTGCTCGAATCCATCGCCGCCGCGTGGGGAACGCCGCACTTCAACGAAGTTTTCCGCAAAGCGTATCCCAAGTGCGAAAACATCTCAGTCGACTACGCGGTTCTCGAACCGCGATCCGCCAAGGGCGAGCATCTGTCGAATCTTTATTGCATTTCGGCCGAGTTTACGTGGAACGATCTCGGCTCATGGGCCTCACTCTACGAGTATCAGCTCGAAACTCGCATGCGCGGCGACGCCGAAGGCAACGTAGCCGACACTGGCGGCCACATCACGATCGAGGCTAACGACAACTACATCTTCAGCCCGCGGAAGTTCGTGGCGCTTGTCGGCGTAAAAAATCTGGTGGTCGTCGACACGGAGGACGCGCTGCTGATCGCGCACCGCAGTCACTCGCAGGACGTGGGCAAGATCGTCAAGGAGCTTGGCGTCAATGGCCACTCGGAGCTGATCTGACGCTGCGCCGGTCCTATCCCCACCGCTGTACAATTCTTGCGTATCTCAGTGCGCACAAATCGCCTGAGGGGAGCAAGAAATGCCCGAAACTATCGATTTCCCGACGCATCAAAAGCCGCGGCGCACGAATTTTGTCTCCTATGTACTGATCGCGTTCGTCGTTCTTGTTTTTATCGGCGGCCGCACTGCCATTTCTTATTGGGTTGACCTCCTCTGGTTCGGCGCGCTCGGCTACGCTCCCGTCTTCTGGAAGACCTTCGGACTGCAGTGGGGAATCTTCGGCGCTTTTGCGGCGCTCACATTTGTCGTTATCTTCGGCGCCTTCCTCGCTTTCCGCCACAGCCACTCGGGCGATCTGCCTGACACGCACACCATCTTCTTTGCCGGCCGCCCCATCGAGCTGCCGGTGGCAAAGTTCCTGCACACTGTCGCTCTCATCGCCGCCCTGGTCATCTCTATCGCCACCGGATTCGCGATGCAGGCGCAATGGCCCACGCTGGCGCTTTATTGGTACGCGCCCGCAACCGCGACCAGTCCCGCCGATCCCATCTTCGGCCGACCGCTGGGTTTCTATCTCTTTACCTTGCCGGCCTGGGAGCTGATCGCCGGATGGTTGCTAACGCTGGCTGTGATGATTTCGGTTCTCGCCGTGCTCTTCCTGGTCGCTGCGGGCGGTGGGCGTTTGCGTAGCGGACATTTCGAGAACTCCACTTCATCGATCTGGCGCGGCGTTTCCATCGCCGCGAGTTTTTTGCTTCTCACGCTGGCCATTCGCGAGTATGTCGGCCGCTTCGATCTTCTCTTCGACCAGCACGCGATCTTTTCTGGAGTTTCCTACACGGACGCGCACGTCACGCTTATCGGCATGTTGTTCATTAGTGCGGCGCTCGCTATCGGCGCGGTGATTGCCTTTGCCTGTGGCCTGTTCAGGCCGCGCGTGCGCTGGTTGCTCGCGGCCATCGTTCCCGCGGCGGCCTGCTGGATCGTGACCGGTGTCGCCGGATGGTACATGTCGACCTTCATTGTCAATCCCAACCGGCTTAACAAGGAGCGGCCTTACATCGTTGATAACATCGCCCTGACGCGCCAGGCCTACGGCCTCGATGCTTTCGCTCAGCAGGAGTTCCCCGCCGATACCACCGTTGCCGCGGCCGATCCGGAACACAATCAGGCGACGCTTGAAAACATTCGCCTTTGGGACGTGGGCGCGCTGCAGGCCACGTTAACCCAGTTGCAGGAAATTCGTACCTACTATGCCTTCCCCGGCATCGATATCGATCGCTACCAGATCAATGGATCGTTACGCCAGGTGATGCTAGCTGTTCGCGAACTGGACGTGAGCAAATTGCCTGAGACTAGCCGTAACTGGATCAGCGACAAGCTTATTTATACGCACGGCTACGGCATCACCATGAATCCCGTAAACGGCTTCTCCGGCGAGGGTCTGCCTACGCTTTATCTCTCGAACATGCCCGTGCAAAGCACTGTGCCTGGCCTCAAAGTCACGCGCCCCGAAATCTACTTCGGCGAGATGACCGACACTGATGTCTACGTCAAGACCAGTCAGCAGGAATTCAACTACTCTCAGGGCCAGAACGACAGTTATTCCACATACGAGGGCACGGGCGGCATTGTGATGGGCGGCTTTATGCGCCGCGTGCTGCTGGCCTTCGATCGCGGCGATCTGACCAAAGTTCCTTTCAGCGACGACATTACGGCCCAGAGCCGCCTGCTGATGCGGCGCAACGTACTCGCGCGCGTTACCGCCCTGGCGCCGTTCCTCACCTTCGATCACGATCCCTACATTGTGGTTGGCGACGATGGGCGCCTCTCCTGGATCATTGATGCCTACACCTCCTCATCCACCTATCCATACTCCGCGTCGGCCAATCTCAACGGACAATCGGTCAATTACATCCGCAACAGCGTAAAAGCAGTCGTCGACGCCTACGATGGCACCGTCACGTTCTACGTCTTCGATTCGTCCGACCCCATCCTGGCCGCTTGGCGCGGCATCTATCCGGACTTGTTCAAGGATGCCTCCGCCATGCCCGCGTGGCAGCGCGCCCACGTGCGTTATCCCGAACTGCTGCTGAGTCTGCAGGCCGATGTGTACGGTCTTTATCACATGACCAACCCGGAGGTCTTCTACAACCGTGGAGATCAGTGGAGCGTGGCTACTGAAAATGGTTCGAGCCAGAGCGGCGACCAGAATGCGCAGCCCATGCATCCCAATTTCGTGCTCATGACGCTTCCCGGAGAATCGGGCGGCCTCGAATTCGTTGAGATTCTGCCTTTCACGCCCATCAGCCGCAACAACATGATCGGCTGGATCGCGGCGCGCAGTGACGGCGCGGATTACGGAAAGGCTGTGGTGTTCAACTTCCCGAAGACGCGACTGGTCGACGGGCCGCAACAAATCGAGGCGCGGATCGATCAGAATGCGCAGCTCTCCGGGCAACTCACGCTCTGGAATCAGAATGGCTCGAAGGTGATCCGCGGCAGCCTGCTGGTAATTCCCTGCGGGCAGGCGCTGCTCTATGCGGAGCCGATTTACCTGCAGGCCAACCAGAGCCCCATGCCGGAAATGAGGCTCGTCGTGTTGGCTCTGCAAGATCGCCTCGCCTATGGGCCGACCTTTGAGGCCGCGCTCGCTTCGCTCTTCGGATCGCAGACTCCATCGCTGACCGGCGCCGAATCTCCGCAACCTCCATCAGCGGCTGCGCCCGCCGGTGCGCCACAACCTGCCGCCAATGTCAATGCGTTGATCGGGCAAGCCAGCCGCGACTTTGCCGACTATCAGCGCTTGACCTCGGATGGTAAACTGGCCGAAGCCGGACAAAAACTTGACGATCTAAAACGCACGCTCGATCAACTCAGCGCTCACGGAAAATAATTTTTGCTGATTCAACACCGCTCTTACCAAATGCAAAGGAAGTAAATCGGCGAGTAAACTTATGACTCTGAAATGGCGTTGGATTCGAAAATCGGTTCTTCTGGTTGTGATTGCCGCATCGATTTGCTCCAGAGGCGTGACCCAGCAGAAGACCGCTGAAACATTCCAAATGCAAATCTCCCTGCCGGCACCAACCATTCATGTCGGCGACGATCTGGTGATAAAGCTTGTCACGTTCAATTCAACCGGTAATATAGTCTACGCAGGCGAGGGATGTGGACACGGAATTGCAGTGGAATTATTGGATAGCAAGGGCGAGGATATTGGGCTTCACGCAATGGGGGGCGCTGGTAACTGTACGGACTCGGACGTTGTGCTTGGGCCAAACAAAGAGGCTATTGGGCCGGGTGTTCGCATACCATTTACTCTACAATTCAAACCAGAACCTGGTTATGTAATTGCAGGAGTGTACAACCTTCGAGTACACAGGCGCGATGTTGGATCAGGCGTGGAAGTGTATTCAAAGTCAGTTAGGCTTACCGTAATTCCCTAGGAACATACCGTTGGGGAATTCCATAACAATCTGACTACAGAGACCATGCCTCGCTTTGCAGCCAACTTGACCATGATGTATCAGGAACACAAGTTCCTCGATCGCTTTGCCGCGGCCGCGCGCGATGGCTTCACGGCTGTCGAGTACTTGTTTCCCTACGAGCATTCGGCCGCGACGCTTGCCGCACTGCTCAAGGAACACGGCCTGCGCCAGGTGCTCTTCAACGTGCCCCCTGGCGACTGGAAGGCCGGCGAACGCGGCATTACGGCGCTGCCCGGCCGTGAAAAAGAATTCCACGACGGTTTTATGCTGGCTTTGGAGTACGCTCAGGTATTGCAATGTACGCGCGTCCACGCCATGGCCGGAATTTCGCCAGTTGGCGTGGATCGCGCGCATTTGCTCGGCGTCTACACGGCCAATCTTGCCTGGGCGGCGGAGCAGGCGCGCGTCGCCGGCGTCGAATTGCTCATCGAGCCCATCGCATTACGCAACATGCGAGGTTTTTTCCTGAATCGCCAGGAGGAAGCGCACGCAATTGTCGCGGAGATCGGCGCGCCTAACTTGAAAATCCTCATGGACCTCTTCCATTGCCAGGTGGAAGAGGGTGAACTGGCTATCAGGATCCGCAAATATCTCGCTAACCCGAAGCAGACCCGCGTAGGCCATTTTCAAATCGCCGGAGTGCCAGAGCGCCACGAACCCGACTCGGGCGAAGTGAATTACAGTTATCTCTTCGATGTAATCGATGGGCTCGGTTACGAAGGCTGGATCGGCTGCGAATATATTCCGGCAGCCGCAACTTCAGACGGCCTTGGTTGGTTCAAAAAATGGAAAAACGCATAATGTAGCGCCGGCGTGGAGGTCGGCGCTACACGGTAGCGGCTTGCCTACTTCTCCACGCCAAACGTAAACGTAGTAGTCGAGAACATCGTTTCGCCGGGCTTGAGAACCGTGCTCGGGAAATCCGGGTGGTTCGGTGAATCCGGGAAGTGCTGCGTCTCGAGGCAGAAGCCAGCGTGCTTTTCGTATTTCACGCCGTGCCTGCCGGTGAAGCTTCCATCGAGGAAGTTGCCAGAGTAGAACTGCACTCCCGGCTCGGTTGTTTCCACGGTAAGCTTGCGTCCGCTTACGGGATCGGTGACGATCGCCGCCAGATGCATCGTCCCTGGCTTGCCGTTCAACACCCAGTTAAAGTCGTACCCGCCGGCGCGCTTCAACTGCTCGTTATCGGCATTGATGCGCGCGCCAATCGCCTCCGGCTTGCGGAAATCCATTGGCGTGTCGGCCACCGGCGCCAACTCGCCTGTGGGAATCAGTCCTGCGTCTACCGGCGTGTAGTGGTCGGCATTGATTTCAATCTTCTGGTCGAGGATATTGCCCTGGTCGTTGCCATGTAGATTGAAGTACGAGTGGTTGGTCAGGTTCACCACAGTTGCCTTGTCCGTTTTGGCCGAGTAGTTGATGCGCAGTGTATTTCCTTTGAGCGTGTAGCGCACCGTTGCAGTAAGCTTTCCGGGAAACCCCATGTCGCCGTCGGGACTCACATGCGTGAACTCGACGCCGTCTTGCACTTCCTTCGCTTGCCACACATACTGGTCAAATCCAACAGGGCCGCCGTGCAGTGCGTTGGCGCCGTTGTTGACGGGAATCTGATACGTTTGTTCGTCCAGCGTGAACTTGCCCAGCGCAATGCGATTGCCATAGCGCCCTACAATCGCACCGATATACGGATTGGGCTTGATCAAATACGTATCGAGTTTGTCGTAGCCCAATGCAACATCCGCCATTTTGCCCGCGCGGTCCGGGGTTTTTATGCTCACCAGATGCGCTCCGTACGCCGTCACTTTTACTTCAATTTGCCCATCGGTCAACGTGTAAATCGGGACGGCGGTTCCATCTGCGGTATGACCCCATATCGACATCTTCACCTCTCCCTGGGCAATAGCTGAAAACGCCATCGCCATTCCTATCAAAGTTGCGATACCAGCTCGTTTCACGGTTTCACCTCTGCCTCGCGGCTCGCGCCGCATTTCCGCTCGTCGGCTTCAGACTGCTCGACTTTACCCGGAACACACGCGCGGAAGCCGCGATTGCGTTCCTTGGCAAATATAGCCTATACGGCAGACAATTCCATCATATGCCCCGACTCTTTCGGCGGTAGTCTGTGCGGCGGAGGAATATATTGGTTCCGAGTAAACGATTCTTGACTGCAGTCAAAGCCGTGGCACTTGTCTGCTTCCTTACTTGCTGCCCGTTTGTCTCGGCAGTTACGGGCGCTGCTCAGACCGAACCCACGGCACAGCCTACGACGAAGGATTTCGTCCTCGAAGGCACGGTGCATGGCGCCGAGAATCGGAGTTATGTGCAAGTTCCGTTCTCTGTGCCCGCGGGGACGGAGCGTGTCACCATTACGTTCACCTATACCGGCAAGGAGCAGCACACAGCGCTTGATCTCGGCCTGCTCGATTCCGCCGGGCTTCGCTGCTGGAGCGGCGGCAACAAATCCACGCTCACCGTCGGACTGATGGACGCTACTCCCTCCTGCCTGCCAGGTGCCATTCCTTCTGGCACGTGGAACGTTTTGATCGGTGTGCCCAACATTCGCGCCGGCGTCGAGTCGCATTATTCGATTCACGTTTATCTCTCGCGCACCGGTGCAGTAGCTGCGGAGCCGCCCATTTTGCGCGAGCCGTTGCGTACTGGGCCCGCATGGTTTCGCGGGGATTTGCACATGCACACCGCGCACAGCGACGGCCAGTGCCCCAGCCAGACGGGGAAAATGGTCCCCTGTCCGGTTTTCTTTACCGTGGACGCCGCAGCCCGGCGCGGACTCGACTTCATTGCCATCACCGACCACAATGCCAGTTCGCAATACGACGCAATGCGCGAGCTGCAGCCCTACTTCGACAAGGTACTTCTCATCCCCGGCCGCGAAATCACCACCTTCGAAGGCCACATCAACTTCCTCGGCAGCACCGATTTCATCGACTTCAGGCTTGATGGCAGTACGGTTCCCGACATGAACACCCTCCTGCGCAGCGCCGCGCGCGTTGGTGCAATCACCTCGATCAATCACGCTCTGGCTCCGAGTGGCGAAATCTGCATGGGCTGCGGATGGACGCCTTCCACGCCGGTGGATATGCATCTGCTCACTGGCGTCGAAGCCGTCAACGGCGGCAGCGAGCAATACGGCCTCTCCGATATTCCTTTTTGGAATAAAGAACTCAATCGTGGCTGCCGGCTGGCGGGAATCGGCGGCAGCGACAATCACCGTCCCATGCAGCCGCTGGATCAAATTGGTTCCATCGGAAGCCCAACAACCGTTGTTTATGCAACAGAGCTTTCCACGCCCGCGATTCTCGACGGCATCCGCGCCGGCCACGTCTTCATCGATGTGGCAGGAACGCGCGACCGGATTCTTGAAGTCACGGCCCACGCAGGCAGCCGCTCGGTGAACGCAGGTGACCAGCTCGATGCCCCACCGGGCGAGGCTGTGGAATTCGAAGCCCATGTTCTGGCTGCCGCGGGCGGAACATTGCATTGGATCGAAGACGGCAACGACATTACACCTAGCTCCGGCACGGCAATGTCCGCTGCGGACGTTACGCAATCTTTGTCATGGACAAGCGATGGCGGCCGCCATTGGTTTCGCGCGCAAGCTGCCGGGCCCGACGGCAAGTTGTGGCTCATCGGCAACCCTATCTATATCAATTGGGGCCAATGCGAATGATTGCAACGGTGGCCCGAGTCGCTCCGTCATTCCCTGACGGGCTACTTCCGCGAAGCCTTCGGCCGCGAACTCTTCGTCACGCTTGCGTAGAGGCCGCGGGCCGTGCGTGGATCCATCAGCAATTGCAGGCGCGGCGGATGCTGGTTCATGTCGACGCGTGCGATCGACCCTTTCCTCATGCGGATCGCAGCCCCGCCGTTACCCGTGATGAGCCGGCCGAGAAACTGGAAGATGTTGGGATTGTGCCCCACGACAAGAATCCCTTCGCGGTCGGCATATTTCGCCAAAAGCTTCTGGAAATCAGCGTAATTCCCGTTCAATCCCAGTGCCGGATTAACCTCGACTTTGGCCTCGTAGCCAAGCTCCGTGCCCACCAGTTGTGCCGTCTGCATAGCCCGTTTCAGCGGGCTCGAAACGATGGCGTCAATCGGCGCCTTGAACGCGTTGAGCACCCGCGCCATCAGCATGCACTGCTCCTTGCCCTCCTTGATCAAGCTTCGCTTGGCGTCAAGAAGGGGATTTTCGCGAATGGTTCCGGCATTCGCATGGCGCATGAGATAGAGAATCATGGGGGATCGATGAGGCGGAGCTTGCGGACCCTTGCCTTACTCCTTGAATGCTAATTTTAACAGATTTGTAACATTCGCGGTCCGCCGGTAGGCCGGCGCCTACCTTCGCCGGCGATTCAACTGCGAGTCCATCCTTCGCGCGGGCCTATTCGTTGAGTAAATTGATGATTTTGAATATCTCGTTGCACCGAGGCCAGAGCTTCAAACACGGATCACGTTTGCCAGCCGCCGCCGAGCGCGCTGTAGAGTTGTACGAGGGCAAGCGCTTCACCCTGTTGCGCGTTAACCAGGTTCAACTCGGCAGCAAAGAGGTTTGAATCCGTGGTCAGGACTTCAAGATATCCGGTAGACCCGCCCTGGTACCGAATGCGCGCAAGCCGCGTTGCATCTTTCGCGGCCTCCACAAGTTTCTCCTGCTGCTCACGGTAGGCGCGTTCCTTGTTCAGCGCGATCAGGGCATTCGACACATCCCGGAAGGCGCCGGCAATGGTCTTCTGATAGTTGAGTACCATCTCCTCCTTGGTCTGCTCCGAGAGCTGAAGCTGTGCGCGAAGTTTCCCGCCTTCGAAGAGCGGTTGTGTCAGCGTTCCGATGCCGTAGATAGTTTTCCCGCTGGTGTCGAAGATACTCGAAAGACTGTCGCCGCCGACACCACCCGACGCAGTGATAGATAAGTTAGGGAAGAACTGCGCGCGAGCCACGCCTATTTGTGCGTTCGCAGCGATCAGGGTCGCTTCAGCCTGCTGGATATCGGGCCGACGCTCGAGGAGCTGCGAAGGTAACCCTGTGGGAAGATCTTGAGGTGGAGGCGCAAGTGCATTGGAATCGCGGTGAATGATCGGTCCGGGGTTTTCTCCGAGCAGCAGGGTAATCGCATTTTCCTCCTGTTGAATCTGCTCTTCGAGCTGGGGAATCTCCGAGGTTGCCGTGTAGAGCAATTGCTCTGCTTGCCGAACATCTGACAAGGGCACCGAGCCTCCACTCTCCAGTGTCCTGGTGAGGGCGACCGAGTCCTGTCGCGCCTTGAGTGTTTGTCTGGTGATTTCAAGTTGTGTGTCGAGCGCGCGAATCTGCAGATAAGCCGTGGCTACCTGCTGCACCAATGTGAGCTCGACCGCGCGTTGCGCCCAAACCTGCGCGAGGAGCTGGGCGCGCGCGGCATCAGTCTGTTTGCGGTAGAGACCCCAGAAATCCGGCGTCCACGCGGCCGAAATGTTGAACGATCCGTCGATCAGCGGATTAGGAATTTGCGTGCCAAGCGAAGTTGGTAGACTGGCGCCAATTCCTGTGCCCCCGACGGTGACGCTTGGGAACTCCTGTGAGCGGGTGATTCTGACTTGGGCCTGTTCTTCAAGAATGCGCCGCGCCGCAATGCGCACATCGTAGTTATCGGCGAGCGCCTTGCGAATCAATTCCTGTAACTCGGGCTCCCGGTAAACCGCAGCCCATTGCTCATCGCCGAGTGACTCCTTGACGTCACTTGTGATCACGGTATCATCCGCTCCACGAAAGGTAGGCGGCGCAGTGACGTTGGGTCGCACGTATTTTGGACCGACGTTGCATCCTGCGAGGAAACCGGCCACGCTGGCGAGAAAGCTTAACCGCAAAAGACCCTGGTATCTCATCATGCCTGACCTCCTTCCGCTCCGGCGTGGGCGCCAATTGGATCGGCCGCCCTGCTTGGCGGCGTGCCGGGACCACAAATTGAGTCCATAGTGGTGCCTTCGCCGCCTCTGACGAGACGATGCGAAAGATACTCGACAACTGCAAACGTTACTGGAATGAAAATCAGGCCAAGGATGGTGGAGAGCGTCATGCCGCCGACGACAACTGTACCGAGGATTCGCCGCGACGCAGCCCCCGACCCACTCGCGGCCCACAATGGCAGACAGCCGACTATGAACGCCAAAGCGGTCATCACGATCGGCCGGAAACGCAAGCGGGCAGCATCCAACGCGGCCTCGCAGATGCTCTCGCCGCGTTCATAGTTCATCTTTGCAAATTCGACGATCAAGATGGCGTTTTTGGCCGAGAGTCCAATGAGCATCACGAGCCCGATAGTCGCGAAGATATCGTTTTCGAACTTCCGCGCATGTAGCGCGAGATATGCACCCAGGATGGCGACCGGCGTACTAAGCAGGACGCTGAAGGGCAGGGACCAGCTTTCATAGAGAGCAGCAAGAATCAGGAACACAAATATCAGCGACAAACCGAACACGGCCCACGATGGGACGCCTTTCTCCGCCTGCTGTTCCTGGAAGGACATGCCGGAGTAGTCAAAGCCCGCGCCTGGCGGCATGGTCTCGTGGAAGACCTCTTCGAGCGCCTTCCGCACCTGGCCGGAACTGTATCCGGGCGCGCCTGTAATGTTCAGCTGTGCGGCATTGAATTCGTTGAATCGGTAGATAAATTCAGGTCCCGTGGTGCGACTGACTTTGACAAGTGAGTTGAGCGGCACCTGGCTCCCGTTCGCGCTGCGCACATAAAACTGGTCGATGTTAGCGATGTTAGTTCGCGACGAGCCGTCAGCTTCAACGTATGTCTGCCATTGCCGGCCGAATCGGTTGAAGTAATTCACGAGATATCCGCCCATGAAAGTCTGCATGGTGGTGTAGATATTGCTCAGGTCCACCTGCTGCTGGAGAGCTTTCTCCTTGTCCACTTCGGCATAGAGTTGAGGCACCGCAGGTTGGTAAGACGGAATAGCAGCCGCAATCTCAGGGCGTTTGGAAATGGCACCGAGAAACGTGAAGACATTCTTCGTAAGTGTCGTCGGATCGTCCGAGCCCGAGCGGTCTTCGAGAATCATCGTGACGCCGCCTGAAGTTCCGATGCCGGGAATGGAAGGCGGTGGAAACGCGAAAGCGATGCCGTCCGGATTTCCTGCGAGCTGCTTCTGCAAGTTGCCCTGAATGTACTCGAGTTGCTGTTCCTTGCTTTTGCGGACGGCCCATGGCTTGAGGTTGACAAAGAAGAAGCCGGAGTTGGTGCTCTGCACTTGGGTCAGCAGCGAGAAGTCGTTGACCGCGATGACGCCCTCGACACCGGGAGTTTTCAAGAGCGCATCGGTGATTTTCTGCTCCGCGGCATCGGTGCGCTGCGCCGAAGCGCCGTCGGGCAGTTGCAGCGCCAGGAACATATAGCCCTGATCCTCAGTCGGAATGAATCCCCCGGGAAGGCTGCTGCCCAGAAACACTGCGATCGCACCAACCACAATGAGGCCAAGCATGGCGAAAGCAGACTTGTGAATGAGAATGCGCGCAGTATTTACAAAACCATCCGTAGTGCGTCCGAAGAACCTGTTGAATTGTCCAAATCCTCTGGCGAGCAAACTCTTTTTGCGCCCCTCTTCTCGTGGCTTCAGGAGGAGCGAGGACAAAGCCGGTGACAGTGTGAGTGCGTTGAAGGCGGAGATCAGAACTGAGATTGCGATGGTGACGGCGAACTGCTGATACATGCGCCCCGTGATTCCTGGAATTGCGGCAGTGGGGATGAAGACCGCGGCAAGGATGAGCGCGATGGCGACGACGGGCCCTCCTACCTCCTCCATTGCTCTTTCGGTTGCCGACTTGGGGTCCATCCCCTCGTCGATGTGGTGCTCCACGGCCTCCACAACGATGATGGCGTCGTCGACAACCAGGCCAATGGCAAGAACAAGACCGAACAGGGACAGCGTGTTAATCGAAAATCCGAGCGCTGGAAAAATAATGAACGTTCCAATGAGCGAGACAGGAACTGCGAGCAGAGGAATCAGTGTTGCCCGCCAGCCTTGCAGAAAGACGAAGACCACGAGGACCACGAGAGCAAGGGCCTCAAAGAGCGTCAGCAATATTTCGTGGATGCCGGCCGTGACTGCCTTGGTAGTGTCGAGCGGCACGCTGTAAGAGATGCTTGGCGGAAATGTTGCTGAGAGCTCCTTCATGCGCTGGTTCACAGCCGCGGCAGTCTCTACAGCGTTCGAGCCGGGGAGCTGATAGATGGCCATCACACCTGATGGCGCCTGGTTATAACGAGCCGAAACCCCATATGCCTGGTCTCCAAGCTCGACGCGGGCAACGTCGCTAAGGTGCAGGATCGAGCCGTCAGGATTGGCGCGGAGAATAATATTTCCAAATTCTTCAGGCTTCACCAAGCGTCCCTGCGTGCGCACGGTATAGGTGAACTGCTGGCCCTTCGGAATCGGCTCGCTGCCAATCTGGCCAGCGGGGTTCACGTTGTTCTGGGTCTGAATCGCTGCGATCACATCCGTTGCCGTGACGCCGAGCTTGGCGAGTTTGTCGGGTTCAACCCACACTCGCAGCGCATATTGGCCGCCGAAAACCTGTACACGCGATACGCCTTTTACGCGCGCCAGTTGGTCCTGAAGATTGATGATGGCGTAATTGGTAAGAAAGTCCTGGCTCAATTCGCCGGTCGGCGAGTTGATGGCGACGAGCATGAGCGGCGACGTCAGGGCCTTCTGCACGGTGAGGCCGGCCGTTGTTACCTGCGCCGGAAGTTGCGACTGGGCTTGGTCCACGCGCAGTTGGGCGAGGACCTGATCGATATTGGGATCGGTCTTGACGTCGAAGTCGACAAAGATCTGCGCAACGCCGTTATTGGCGCTGACGGAGTCCATGTAGATCATGTTGTCCACGCCATTCATCTGCTGCTCGATCGGCGTCGCCACCGCTTGACTGACCGTCTTTGCATCGGCGCCAGGGTAAGTAGCAGTAACTAGAATCTCCGGCGGAACGATGTTCGGATACTGCGAAATGGGCAGCGTGAACAACGAAACCAAGCCAACCACCACAGTAATAATGGCAATAACGATAGCGACAATAGGGCGGCGTATGAAGAATTTCGACATCCGTTACCTACCTCCCGATTGCGCCGATTGCGAAACCGCAGCACCAGATTTCGAAACTTCCGGCATCACCGGCACACCCTCGCGCAGCTTCTGCACGTTATCTGTGATGACCAAAGTCCCGCCGTTGAGGCCGCTCGTCACGACCCAGTAGTTGCCGTACTGCGTACCGAGCGCCACGTTATTTACGTGAACCGTGTTGTTCGCGGCAACGGTATACACCTGTTCCTGGCCCTGGAATTCATTTACTGCCGCCTGCGGAACGAGAATCGCTTTGCGGAGAACCTCGGTTTCGGCTCTAACTCTGCCGAACTGCCCGGGACGAAGAATGTTTCCTGGATTTGGGAATGCCGCAGCGATCCGAATCGCGCCTGTTTGCGCATTCAACTGTCGATCAACAAAAACCACGTGCCCTTTCTGCGGATAGACTTCCCCATTGGAGAGGATCAGAGTCAGCGGAATCTTCGACGCACCGTGAAGGAGATCGCTGCCCGCCTGTGTTGTCAACGCGAGATACTCGCTGTCGGAGATGGAAAAATAGACCTTGATTGGGTTCAGCTGCGAGACCGACGTCAGAACGGATTGGGTGCTCACCAGATTCCCGACCTGCGTCGTAGCCTGGCCTGCCACCCCGGTAATCAAAGAGCGAACCTTGGTAAACCCAAGATTTATGTTCGCCGTCGCGACCTGGGCCTCTGCTGTTTTTACGGCAGCTTCTGCCTGCGCTTTCTGCTGCACTTCGTTGTCCAGCTGGCTTTGTGCAATCGCGTGCGCTTCCGCCAGCGGAGTGTCGCGGTTCACGTTGATTTGTGCCAGAGCGAGTTGCGCCTGCGCCTGGCCCAATTGACCCTGCGCTTGTTCAAGGGCGGCATCAAACGGGCGTGGATCGATCTCGAACAACACCTGCCCCTCTTGAACTTGCGAACCTTCGCGATAATCCTGGCGGATGAGATATCCGTTCGCCTGGGGCTGAATCTGCGCGTTCACATATCCGTCAAGTGTGCCGACCCATTCACCCGTTACAGGCACATCGCTCTGCGTAGCGCTTACGGCCGTGACCTTCATCGCTGGATGAGTACCTGTAGAAGCGGCACTCACGTGGTTTCCGCATCCCGAGAGCATTGCACTACCGAAAACCGCTGCACCCGTAACGACCGCGAACAAACTGGGGAAAATAAGAGTAGCCGCAGCTCTCCGACCGTGTCGGACAGTCATACTGAATTCTCCGTCAGAGATTTGAAATGTGGAATGGGACTTACGGCGCAGCCGTTCGCGCCAGGCGATTAAGCATACTTGCCTAGCTTTGATGAACCAGAGGCGAGCACGGATTCACAAACTCAAGATTCACAAACTTAAATTTGCTATACCGTGTAGCCGAAGCTGCCCCGGGACATCCTCAGTATGTTCTGCCTCGCGAGTCGAGGATTGAGGCTGTCTTGCACCAAAAGAAAATAGCGCAAAGCGTTCTCTTACCATGAATTGGGCTCTTCTTAAATGATCAATCTTGAACAAGGCGTCAGGGTCCAGCAATGCTCTCGAGATCGCGGCCGATATTATTCGCGATCGTACATTTGGAATGCCGCCCAATAGAATGGCAGACTGAACCTGCTTTGGGAGTGAATCAAATCAAGCTTGGCCAAGCGCAGCGAGGACTCGGGCGAGTTCCCGTTTGCCAGATTGCCATAGAAACTGTCCATCAGGCGCGGCGTCGAGGTGTCGCTTACCTCCCACAATGCACCAATCACTCTATGGGCTCCGGCGCGGAGAAATGCCCAGGAGAGTCCCACCAAACCTTCACCGGCATATAACCGCGTTCCGCTGCCATAGCAGGCGGAGATGGTCACGAGCCTTGCATCGATGCGTTCCTTGATGATCTCGCGTGCGTAAAGCTTGAACGAGTTCTCGTCTGTGTTGGAACGGGAAAGAACGATAGCTGAATCCAGAGGGTCGTTTTTGCTGGGTATCGCATGCGAGACGAAATGGATGTACGAGTATTGCGAGGGATGGCTTGCGAAGTAGGCCGTAGGAGTCGCTTGGGCACCGGCGAAGGCCGTAAGCTCGTTTTTGTTGAAGTGGCTTTCAATCTTTGTCATCTCATAAGCAAACAAAGGCAGACTCGGATAGTCCTGGCTGGGAGAAACAGAATCGCCAAGCAGGAGCATCTTCGCTCCCCGATCCTGCGTTTTTTGCCGTGCGCCGAACATCGCAAGCGATGGTGCGGAAACCAGAGGGAAATCTTCAATCAGGTAATGCGCCGTCGCGTTCGGACCGTTGTCCTTCACGGATTCGGAGCCCGGAACAAGAAGAGTGTCGAAGTTCAATTCGCTGAGGGCCCCATCGTCGAGAATGACGACCGGTTTCCGAGATTGAATCAATGCCCTCGCGGGCGCGACGAGTGCGTTATAAAGCCATAGCCCATCCTGGTTGATCTTTGCCCGCGGATCTTGAAGGTTGAGAATTGCGTTGCTGTAACTCTTAACGTGGGCAGCGATCTGCTCGCGAGGGGGCAAAAGGAACATCGTGACACGGCCCGGCGTAATGGTCCACAAATAAGACTGCTTTTCGCCAAGCCAGTAGAAGAGCAGAGTCGCGTCTGCGATTTGAGCGATCCGTCGCGGATTGATGGTTGCAGAACGGAACGAACTTGTGCCCGCATCGGCATCCAGACCTTGCTCCAGGGTTCTGGCGCGGCTCTGATCGGCAATGACCAAGGCGTCGCCGGTGCGCCCCTGACCGGCCATCAGGCGGATATAAGCGTCATAGACCTCGGTTGCGTTGGCGCCGAACGGAAGCTGTGTCTCTTCATTCCGAATTGTTGCGCGCGCCGACTCATAAGCCGCCAGCGTGGATTTATACATTTGCTCTGCGGTGCCTGGACGCCGCTGCGATTCATAGAGCCTCGCCAGCCCAGAGCCGGCGGTCAGACGCAGCCTAGTCAAGTTGTCGCGGTTATTCCAAACGAAACGGTAGTTGGCCTCGGCTTCTTTGTCCCGATGAAGGGCAGCAGCGAGCATTCCCTTGGTCAACATCAGGGCTGGGTTTAACCTTCCCCCGCCCGCGGACTCCATCGGCGCAGCCTGATCGATATAGGCGGCTGCATCGTTCAGGTTTCCAGTGACCACGGAGAGTTGGGCCAGATCCTCGAAAGTGTTCTCAATGTCTTCTTTGCTGTTAGTCTGTTTAGTAATTAAGAATGCCTTGCGATAGCAGTCCAACGCCTGTGGCAAATCCCCGCCGTCCTGGTATACATATCCGGCGGTATTTAGCCATTTCAGCCGCAAGCGGAGGTCTCCGGCACGGGCAGCAATTTGTTCGGCGTCCATAAACTGCTGCAGGGCTCTCTCGTGGTCTCCCAACTGGTAGTAAGCCCAACCGAGATTGCCTAAGCATTTTTCTTTCAGGTCTTCTGCGCCGATCTCTGCCGACTTTCGCGCCGCAATTGTCAACCAATCCAATGCTTCATCAAAATGGTCGACCTGGAGTGCAGTCCATCCCAGATTCAGTAAGGCACTCGCATCCAGGTACCCGTCATGATGGGCCTCGGCAAAGACGTGAGTCGCCAGAAACAGTTCCCGGGCTTGCTGAAAGTCGCCGTCTCTAACCGCAAAGTTGCCTCGTGCCCGCAACACTTCGCCACAACTGGTAAGGGTTGCAGCTTTGCATAGATCGCCAGCCTGGGCTAGTTTCTGCTGAGCCATGGCTGGCTGCTGCTGGCGGAGAAGAGCTAGGCTCTCGATCGTCAGACTTCGAATAAGCGCATCTGGACCGCTCGCTTCGAGATTGCGGTCTCCCAATGTCCGCAGGGTGGCGTCGAACATTCCACGCTGCAGCAGGGACTGTGCTTTCAGCAGAAGAAACTCAGATGCCCACTTGGGATCGTACCCTTGGAATCGCTCGTAGCCTCGCTCAGCTTCTTGTTGACTGGCTTCAAGATCGCCGCGAACAAAGAGCTGTCGCGCATGGTCATACTCGACCTGCGCGTTCACTGCGGATGAATCTTTGAGCGGGATGAGTATCGGCAGTAAGAGGAGCCAAACTACACTTATGGAGGGGCGATGCCACCACACCCTCTGCCGCGTTTTGAGCACTGGTCCCGATTCGCTCCCGAGTGATCGCCGACCTTCTGGCTCCGTTTCTGCTACGGATCGCCCGCCCCGTTGTCCGACCCGCTCGCCATCGCCACCATGCCATCGGTTACGCAGCCAAGCTCGAGGTCCACCATCGTGAGCTGAACATTCGTGAGCCTCGGAGCTCCGGTCGGCGTATCGTGCTGGTCGTGACTCACCTTCAACCTGGCCAAAACAATCTTGCCGAAATCGGGCACGTGAATAATGTGACCGAAGGAATGGCCAGGGTGTGAGCCGCTCGCACGATTCACCAGGGAACATTCAATCTCCTCCGTCTTCCCAAGATTAGAGGAAAATAGCTTGTAACGTTCGCGCAGGTCTTTGGGAAGCCCTTTGCTCGCAAGTATACGGCTATACTGACTGCGCACGCGGGTAATCACACCCCGCTCTTTGGTGTACGCACCATCGCCATCCGGCTTTTCGCCAAGAAGGTTGTGGTCGAGTTCCAACTCGACACTTTGACCGGCGACACGCAGGTTCTCAAAGTGAGTTCCAAGAAAGGAAACCGATGGCACATAGCCTTCAAGAGGATGCTCGGTGATCGTCTGCATCACAACCCGGTCGGCCGTCACCACCTCCAGAACGTTCAGCCCCTCGATGACGGTGGTGGTCATAGTAGTCCAGCCATGTCCGTCCTTGGTGCCCTTATTGCCGGAAACCCGCGTGTAGGCCGAGCGGAAGGAAATCACCTCTTGGACGCTGAAATTGCCTATGCGTTGGGAGCAGTGCCCGCCCTTTGCAGGGAGCTCGCAGTGTGCCTGCGGTGTGATCTCAGTCTCGAGTGGAAGCTTCAAATGGCCGGAGATGGCGGTTGCCGACGCGTGATAGCGGTGCTTTCTTGCGACGTTCTTTTTCATGTGTGCGCTCACCTTGCTTGAACCTATGCGCGGATTTTAGCGGATGGAATCGAGTATTGGGAAGCTTTTTCCGCTTTTCCGGCAGAAAAATGCGGGCAGCGAAGCCCGGAGCGTGCATACAGCTTACGGACGAGGGATCTCATTTTGTTACAGCAATGTTAAAGGCGTAGTGCTCGATTGGCGTACTTTCGCCATGAGCCCCGGTGCCAGAGATCGATACCGAGTAAACGCCGTCCTTCAACATTCCGCCCGGCATCACCAGCGAGAGCTCGAAATCGCCAGCGGATCCCTGTACAGGCGCCGGGAGGGTGCCTGACCACGCGAGCTTACCCCGTGGGTTATAGAGTTCGAATGAATAGGAGACAAACGTGCCGATGCCAGGGTCGAGGGGTATATCGACAGGCACGGCAATGCCGTGTGTGCGGTCAGCGACGGCGATCGTACGCATTTCGCCGCGTGTGCCCCCCGATAATGGTGCAGCCGGAATAACGGCCGGCTGGCACGATGCTCTGCGGAGGACAGGAAGCGTGACCAGATTTTGATAGCAGATCACCATCACCAAGGCGGCGAAAACTGGAGCGGCAAATGCCGGCCGCCACCATAAAGACCAACGATTTCGGTCTTTTCCTCGCTTGCCGGTGTCTTTCGCTTCAGGCTGATCGGGCGCAATTTCGCCCAACGCGGCTTTGGCTTCTTCAATAAACAGGGTCGCAACGCGAGTATCCAAAGCACATTCCGAACAACTAAACATGTGTTCTTCAAAATCTTCACGGGCGTCACCATCGAGTTCGCCCAGGAGGTAACGCTCCACCGTCATTTGTTCTACTGCTTCGTTATGATGCATCGTTTTGGTCCTCCTCTCGGTCAAATCCGCCGTTGTAGCTGCGCGATACGGCATTCATTCCCATTCACGCTCCGGCATTGAGAGGCACAGAGCTCCCAAAGCGCTTTACATACTCCGTCTTGAATTCCTGTTTAGCCCGATGCAGTAATACACGCAAGTACTCGCGGTCCACGCCAAACTCGCGGCATACCTCATCGCGGTCCCGCTGTTCCAGAAAAACTGCTTTTAACAGGGATCGGTCGCGCGGCGCCAAAGCAAGCAGAATCTCGCGAACTTTGCCGCTCATCTGGCGGGAGCAAACAATAGCCAATGCGTCTGGACCGGTTGCCTGCGGCTCGGGGCGTTCTTCAAAATCAAGCGACTCGATGCGGCCCCAAGAGCGGTAGGTTTCAAAGAGCACATTGTTGCAAACGCTGTTGACAAAAGCGCCCAGGCGCTCTGGGTTCTTGAGACCGCCCTCTTTATGCAGCACGGCAAACACGCGGGCAAAGGTCTCCTGGCACACGTCTTCTATCGCGTGTCGCGACTGAAGCCGCGAGCGCAGCTTGACCCGGAGCAATGCGGAAAAGTAGCCGACAAAATGTTCCTGGGTCTGCCGGTCTCCTTCGCAAAGGCTCTCTAAGTAACCCGCGTCGAACGAATGCAATTGCAACGGAGGCTCCACAACCAGGGGAGGAGTCGAGTATACCATCGCGGATGCTCGTAGCAAATCCAGTCGGCGCGCCAGGGCCATGCGCGCACGTGTTGAGCGCGGGAAAGTGCTATGGAGTATTGCGTCGGGATGGGTAGAACAGCTCACTGGGTAACTCCAAACAATGTATTGACGGGTTTCTCGTATCCGTTGTCGGCGACATGAGCCACTTCACCGTGCACGTCATTCTCCTTTGCAATTGTCGGACGCCGTGCTCATTGATGAGAACGCTGCCAGCGTCTTCGCGGCCGCCGTATTTCGCAAACGCACCGCTGCGGTCATCGCCTGGAAAACGACCAGCAGTCCAATCCAGTCGCTGGTCAGAATGAGAAAAAACGGATACAGAAGCCAAAGGCAGAAAACGACAGGATTCATCCGGAAGACTTTGGATCCAGAACCGATGACCTCACTCATCGACCTGAGCCTGTTCGGAACAAATTTGGCGCTGCGGCGCCAAAGTGAAGCCACTTTCGCCAGACGCGCCGAGAAGTGGGTCATCTCTGCCACCGACCTGATCCTCCTTTGTGCTCAGTGCAGACGGAGCCCGCTCCACAGAGCGAACTCCGCCTGGTTCGCGGGAATGACGCGGCCGGAGAGGAGCGCTCGCGCTGGGCACGCGCCCGTCGAACGTCATGGTGAATGTTTCACACTGACGCCGATATAGCGGCCCCTTCCTGCGAACGACCAATCTCGGGACGCACCAAGTAGTGCATTTCGCTGGGGAAGCGTTTCAAGTGCGCAAGAGAAGAAAATTTTGGATGTTAGGGCCGATTTCTCCGGGGCAACTCTTATTTGCCATCCGCCAAATCGCAGGTCTTGTCCCGCCAACTTAAGCTTCTCCGGGAAAGACTCTGAAACGAAAACCGTCCAGGAATCACTACCCCATATCTGGCCTGACTCGTGCCCGCCCTCCCCCCGAGGCCACTCGCACAAACTCATACCCCGTGGAGGTAGAAATGGCGAACCCCAACCCGGATGAAGGCTCTGTCGGTCAGACGAAAAGATATGCCGAACGTCTGCAGTTCAGCCAACTCATTGCGGAAAACCCCAACCGTTTCGGGAACTTTGCAGAGATCAAACTCCCGCCGGTCGACCCCCTATCAAACGACACCACATTTGAAGAGCTGACATATGTGGGGTACAACCCGGATCTTGAGGTGCTCGAGGCGGTTATTGAGATCAAGCAGCCCTCTGGGTATTTGGGCGATCACTCGAGCCCTGGCTCCTATGAATACATTCGGTTTTATGTGGATACCGGCAGCGGGTTCCAGCACGCCGGCCTGGTGGCGATCAATGTCCACGACCTGCCAAATGTTACGGATTGCGCCAAGCGGGCGACCAAGCCGCTCAGCTATGCCGCGTCCGTGCAGTATTCGCCGCTAAACAGTGAAGACTGCGATGATCCCGTGCTGCCTTTGGTGCGAGCCATTCTATCCTGGCAGTCCGTGCCTACCAGCCCTACGTTTCCGGTTACCTGGGGCAATTCGCTTGATTGCCACATCCCCCTGAAGACCGGCCCGACGACGATCCTCGATGTCACTGAAGACCGCAGCATCCTGCCGATGAAGGCTAAAGATAGGGCGGCGGTTCCTTCAATTCCGATCCCACCCCCAGATCGGGTGCCATTGACCCTGGCCCAACTGGCCGAGTTATACAGCGGAATGGAAGATCAGGTCCCGACCCATCGCTTTGGTTATGTGGAAGCGCATAGTGCGCTCTCAGCTCCCGCCGCTAGCAGTGGTCTGGTGGCGAACCAGATGGCCGAATTTGCGGCACTGAAAATCGATTGGTCAGACATTGTCGGCACACTGGCGAAAAAAGACGCAGACGTTACCTTCGAACAGTTGGATTGCGTCGGACTTGAGGGCGTGCCTGGTTTCGAACGACTTGTAGCCACGTTCCGGATCAAGGAGAGCGCAGGATATTCTGGCAATCTTTGCTCGGCAGGCAGTTACGAATACGTCGCCTTTTGGGCCGACTGGGATAACATGTCCAAATTCACCTATCTGGGTACGGTGCCGGTGAAGGTGCATGACATCAACCGGCATACCGGCAAGGATCTTTGCTACATGGCTGTGTTACCTGTGGACCTCAGTGAGCACAGTTCAGGAAGCGAGATTCCGAAGATCGCACGAATTCGAGCCGTGCTTTCGTGGGCCGTGCCACCTTCGACCACTAATCCCAACGATTTGAACTTCTGGGGTAACTCCATCGATACCTTGGTCTGTTTCCCCATCGAGAAGACTGAATGTTTAGATGACATGATGCCGCAACCATCGACGCTGAGTGATATGTTCCCGGGTCCAATGGCGACAATTGCGGCAGCGCCGCCGGAGCGGACGTCCCAGAAGATCCAGCGCATCCCAAACCTGGTTTCGTCCCAGAGCGCGACTCGACCACCGGCTTCAGCGTGCTGAAGGCCCGCTGGCACCGGCTTTTGCTTGCTGCCAATTCATGACGGAGAGATGGCTGATGCTTGCTCCGCCAGCGTACCTGCTGGCGAAATCCGTTACTTGCCTCAATGAGAATCGAGTCTCAATACGTCCTTGCCTCGCCTGCCGTCTGGCGCCTGACACACCTGTCGCAGCCAGCATCCGCGGGTTTAGGCCGATTGGTATTCGGCAACGCCCCAGTGTCTCTCACCTTCCAACTCCAATGTCGGTCGCGAGATGGCAAGACGCTGGCTGACATTCCGGGCCCTAAGCGGATTCAGAGAGCGTTCTCTGACGCTAGCTTGTCGATCTGTTCGGCTCATGCCGCTAGAAAGGTCCCGGGTCGTTCCTTGATACCTCCTCGAACATTCTGTGTCAGCATGGAAACCAACCCAGTCTCATTTCCGCAACGGAGGTCTCATGACCATGTCTTCCTTTTTGCGTTCCTTGCCCCCTCTTGCCTTGCTCGTGTTCGTGCCCACCCTCACCGGCTGCTTCAACACCATGGCGCCCGTCCAGCCGAAGATACTCGCCCCGGCCATCACCTCTTACCCGGCCAGCGTTTACAGCAGCGACGTGAATGACTATCGGGCCGCCATCAAGGCCAAAGACTACACGCAGGCCCGCGTCCTCCGCGACCAAATCGTCTACCGCACCCTCGCCGACATAGAGTCCACTTACGGCCGCTTTGAGGTCCAACTCACCACCAGTCGCGCGACGGAGAGCGTCCTCGCCGACACCACCCAGCTCGGCATCACCGCTGCCACCACCGTAGTCGGCGCCAGCGACGTCAAAGACATTCTCGCCGCATCGCTGTCTGGACTTCAGGGCACTCAACTCTCAATCGACAAGAACTTCTTCCGCGAGAAGACCACCGAGTCGCTCATCTCTCAAATGCGCGCCGACCGCAAAAA
>Ga0187847_10000662_pt1 | contig 36053 bp, 26 predicted proteins | sample June2016WEW_4_10_FD_132458 | JGI IMG/M metagenome (GOLD analysis project Ga0187847, IMG submission 132458) | Peatland microbial communities from SPRUCE experiment site at the Marcell Experimental Forest, Minnesota, USA - June2016WEW_4_10 | ecosystem: Environmental > Terrestrial > Soil >...
CCAGGTGATCATCCTGAATGAGCGGCACCTCAAACGGCTGATGTCTTCTTACCTGCTCTACTACCACGAAGATCGCACTCATCTCGGGCTCGGGAAGGACACACCCGTTGGGCGAGTTGCGGCTTCGCTTTCGCCAAGCGGAAGCAAGATCATCTCCTTGCCGCGACTCGGCGGGCTGCACCACCGCTACACAGTAGCGGCCTGACTCACCTCTGGCCGCGAACTGCAACTGTCTGGGTCAGACTCGTCAAAGTTGTAGGGGTATTCACGCCTGCATCGCGAGTTGCCCCCTGGAATCGTTTCCGCGACTTCACGGTAGTTGGTCCGTTTGCTACTAGAGTTGATGCCTCTCCCTGTGGATTTCAAATGGACCCACTACCGACTTCACAGGACTTTTGACGACTTGATGCTCCGCATGCCCCGTTTATGGGCAACGCCGTGCGGCCAAACAAAAGCCCGTTCTTAGTTGTGGCGAGGCACAAGTTTTCGGTAGGACACCGCGCGGCTTACTGTTCCGAGTCGTACTGACTCAGGTCAACTTCAGGAAGCGCCGGATCTACCGTCGCGCTGCTCGAAGCGGTTCCGCTAAAGCCGAGAACAGTGGTCGTTCCATCGATCGTGTATTCCACTTGGCAGCCAGTCCCGCCGGCGGACGTGGCCGACGTCACTTTCTGCGAAGAGGGCTTGAAGACTCCAGGGTTCTTTAGTACCGCGGTCGTCCAACTATCCGGGTCGAGAAACGTCGTATTGGTAACCATCAGACCCTTCGGACCGGCGAAGACCAGAGTCAAAATGTCCGCCGTCTTCGTCAGCTTGATGGTCATCGTGGACGGAGTCTTGGTCGAGAGCGCGCCTTTCCCCCCTTTTGCCACAATAGCGCCCGCGGGAAGACTGTAGGTAGCCGAAGTGCTGGTGTGTTTTGTGGGCGACAGGGATTCACTCGCCACCAGCTTGATCGACCCGTCCTTCCCGTCCAAGCCGAGAGGATCCGTCCCGGAGAACAGCGGTCCAACCGTTCCCTTGATGTTGATCGTAAGCGTGGAGGTTGCCTGGACAGTGCGCGGGCCGCCGGCTGCAACGTTCGTCGACTGTCCCCAGGTCGCGTAGGCAAGCACCAGAATAGCGACAAGCACCCAGCCAGCTATTGCACTCTTCGAAACCATCAGGATCCTCCTTTTTGGGGCCAACACAAAGTTTTTACAATATAGCACGCCCACCGATCTGCACGGTGAAGTCGTTGTTCCCGTGCGGCGTTTCCCACCGACGGGCTTACCTTTTGATGATCGTCATGTTCCGCGAAACCGTACCTTCAAGAATGTGAACAATCGCCCGCAGACGCCGTAGGTCCACCTCGCCATGGACTTGCAGCGCACAGGTAGCGACCCAAAGCAACATAAGTCCACGATAATCAAGGGGCGTGGGTTTCAGAGGTATCACGAATGGCGTCGATTCTCAAAAACTTGTACTTTGGTCGGTTCTGGCTCAGGTTTGGTGCACGCATTGTCCAGTCATACGAGACTCGGGCAACAAGCGGGCGCGGAGCAGTTTAACGCCCGCTCGTCCATACATTTGGCGCTTGAGCGTTTTCTTGAGCGTTTTAAGGCGGTTAATGTGTCCCTCGACCGGTCCGTTGCTCCAAGGTTCCGTTACTGCTGCTTCGACGGCGCGGAGGTCTTGTTGCAAAGTTCGTACAAAGCGCGTTAGCGCATGAATGCCAGTTTTCTGCGCGCGCTTCATCCACCGGCGCAGCGCAGCCAGCTTGCCCACGCGCAGGAGGGAGCGAAAGTTCAAAACCAATTTCCGCATTACCGCGAAGCCGGGACACTGCTGTTTGAAAGCGTCCACAATTTCTGCCTGTTCAGGCGTCAACTCGGTGCGGAATTTGCTTAACAGCGCAGCCGACACTTGCGGTGAAACTTGTCTGGGGGCCAAGGCGGTTGGTGTTTCCTCCAGCGCCGCTGCTTCGGTTGACACGGTCGTGGTCTTCGCAGGCGGCTGGCGCCAAGGTGAAAGAAACTTAGCCAGCGTCGAGAAGGCACCCAGATAGCCGCGTTCTCGGATCTCGGCGAAAAGCTTGCGACCATGATGGCAACCGGCGGCCCAGCGTTGTTGTAAGTAGCCACCGAACCATTCGACCATCCCTGGTCGCGGTTCCATCCGATTGCGTTCGGGCAGCGTGTCCAGACGTACCCATCGGTCAATGCGCCGCCGGTTGATGCCGAGATGGCGCGCGATTTGGCTCACCTTCATGCCAGCGCTCTTCATATGCTGGATCGTTTGAAACAACTCTAGCTTTTGCTGCCGCCGGAGTCGGGCGACTTCTGCATGTTGCTGCTGCACGGTGGATTGGATTGAGATCTGTCTCCCCTTGTTCTCTGTTTCCGTGCCTCCACCAGTCGGCACCGCGAGTGTGCTCTCGGGAACGAGCCGCAGGAATGGTCGCCGGACGGCGAGTTCGCGCTCCACTGCCTGCCTCAAATTCAGCGTTAAGTGAAAGCGATCGGCAACCTGCCGGGCTCGGGGTGCGCCGGCACGAACTCCTTCGGCGTATACACCTTGACGGTCGCGGCTCACCACCTTCACTTCGGGATGTTGTGCCAGCCACTCACCGAGCACCTTGGCCGAGCGAGTGGGCAATAAATCGACGACCTCACTGCGCTCCAGATCGACCAAGATCGTACCGAACGACTGGCCTTTACGCCACGCCCAATCATCTACACCCAGGACTCGGATCGCGGGTTGCCAACCAGAACCACTTGCCGCTTTGATGACCTGGCGAAGCAGCGTGTGTCGACTCGACGGCATACCGAGCCGATTCAACAATCGCTGACCCGAACGACCGCCCAGCGCGCGACCCACCAGCCGATGGACTTCACTCAAACGATTTGTCGGCTGGGAATGCGGGAGCAGGACGCCGGCGACGCGCTCGGTGAAAATCTGGCGCAAGCACCGGCGGCTTCGGCAACGCCAACGACCCATCTGGACCTTGAGCGTAACCGATGCTCCCTGCAACGGGAGGTCTCGAAGCTTCCGCCAGTAGCGACTATGGCGGGAATGGGAAGTCCCTCCACAATCTGGGCAGAGCGCGCTACCTGATCCCTCCGCTTCGACAACCCAACTCGGCCCTGCTGGCACCAGCTTACGCACGGTCAAACCGTTCAGATTCGAAAGCAATTGCTGGTACGACAACTTCTTAGCCATTCAATTTTGATTACCGAGACTCGCTGGAGGGTGCACCAAACCTGAGCCAGAACCCCTTTGTTGGAATTTAACCACCAAGTCAAAAAGCGTTAACGCGGAGATTTCACTCGTTGACGATTGGTCGATGAGTTTCGCCTCCCGCTCTGACCGTCCAAATATCCTCGCTCCAAAAACTTTCCTGAGGGAATTCTCCCCGAAACGTCGCTTACAGAGATGAGCAGTTCGTAAGCAGAAGTCTGTAACCCAAATTCAGGACCCAAAAGGAACCGACATGCACTCCGTACGCACCCATTTCGCACGCATCACCGCCGTCGTTGCCACTCTTTTTGCATTCATCTCGCTCAGCTTCGCGGCCAACCCGCTCAAGAATCCCTGGGGCCTTGCCCTCGATTCCGCGGGCAACCTCTACGTCGCCAACACCGGAGCGAACAACATCCTGGTCTTCAACCCCGGGGGCGTCTTGCAGAGTTCCCAAACCATCACTGCGGGCATCGGTGACCCCACCGCCGTGGCCATCGATTCGTTTGGCAATGTCTGGGTCGCCAACCTCCTACCGGGCAACGGCAACGTCTCCGAGTACACGGGTGGAGTGCAAAACACCAGCGCCACCATCACCCAGAACATTCTTGGTCCCGCTGCCATCGCCATCGACAATTTCAACAACCTCTACGTCGTTAACGACTACTCCTATCTCACAATCTATGAGCCAACGGACCCGTTCTCCGGGCCCTCCCAGGTGATTCAAAACGTCGCGCCCAGCAACCCGATCTACGGTGTTTCGGCCGGAGCGGGCGCATTTTCCTGGAGCGGCGCGAACGGTACCTATTTCGCAGGAGCGACCTGCTTTCTGTCGCAGAGCTGCCCGGTGGAGTTCGGCATGCCGGCTTCTGGCTTTGCCTTGGCGACTACTCCGAACGGCACCGTCTATATCGCCGACCAAAATGAGACGGTGAGCTCGAACATCCCGGCTGCGGGAGGCAATGGCGCGCAAAATCTCTACTTCCTAAAGCTCTCCTTCCCGCCCTACGGAATCGCGGTCGATAGCACCCGGAATCGCATCTACCTCTCCGATTTCACCGACAACGAAATCTGGGTCTATACCACCCAGGGAAAATTCATCAAAACCATCAAGTAACCGGGGCGCTAATGGGTGAACTTCACACGGAAGCTTTCGCTGGAAGGCCGGGCTCCATCGCCTTCGCGCAGCAGGTTTGGCTCGACCGGAAAGCTTAGGCCAGTAATAGGTCAGCTTGCGACGGCGGACAGAGCCAAATGCAAGCGGTGCGCCTGGGTCGGAGCGGCTGGCAGTGGTCAGCTCGGTCCAATTGCCATACGCGTCGTATTGGTAACTGTATTGTGTCTCGAAGACGGTGGGTGGCTGCGCGGGCGGAGGCGGCCCATCGGGAAGCATAGTTCCGACTTCGGTGACGCTATACACCCTTCCTACCTCCGGCGCGTCATCGACGATCCGGTGCTGCGACAGGCCATCGAAAAGCAACTGGACCGGATTGAACACATGCACCGCTTCACGCGGGCTGTGTCGGTGGGCAATCCGCGCGAGTTTCTGCAGGCGGAGAAAGAAGACCAGGAGATGGCAGAAGCCTGCAAGCGGCTCATCAAGAACTGCATCATCTGCTGGAATTATCTCTATCTGTCGCAGACGTTGGAAGAGACCGAGGATGCCGCAAGCCGGGAGGCATTTCTCGATGCGGTGGCCCATGGTTCGGCGATTTCCTGGCAGCACATCAATCTGCTGGGCGAGTATGATTTTTCGGAAGAAAAGCTACGGGATAGCGTCGGAATTCGGCCCCCAAGATTGGCGGGCTAACCGGGGCGGACTTTTGGGAGCCGCCGGAAGGGAGCAACTCCAAGGGTGGCAATGCGTTACGCAAAATCCTATTGCGCACTTGGTACCTTTGTTGGAATTTAACCATCATGGAAAATAGGCCTCAATCACTCGCTCCATCGCCTCGCGGGTTTCCTCCATTTGCCACCAGAAACCGCGGCGCAAATTCCTTGAAACCGTCGATTCGTTCAATCGCAACCTCTTCGCCGTGAGATCCTGCCGGTGGGTCTCCATATGCACGTTGATGGTTTGCCACTGTTTCGCCGAGATGCTCTCCAGCAAGGTATCGTGCAGGTGATAAACAGTGTTCGCGACCAGATCCAAGGTTTCATTTCCGGTGACCAGTGCGGTCAGGATACCGGTCTTACTCCCTTTGGTCTTAAGCTGGTTGACTGCCTCCCGAGCTCGCTCAAACGCTTCCCCCCCAGCAAATTCGTTGACGGGCTTGCGGTGCGGATCCGTGACCTTGCCGATTCCGACACCAACCCAAAGCGCAAAGGGATAAAAACGTCTCCGCAGGTCCAACATCACGGCCGGTATGTTGCTCGGCCGCGACAAAATTCCCTCGAATTCGTCCCAGGCGGTGATGGCATACTCCGACAATATCCATTTCTTGTCCACGTGCAGTTTGGAAATGTGGTTCAGCTTCAGGTCCCGTTTCCGGCGAAACTCCTCAATATGCCGAGACCCCACGATGTCGTGTGCAAGATGACATGGCATCGTGAAACACAATCAGATTCGACGAATTTAAAATTGGCAAGAGAAACGAGTCGGCGTTTGCGATGAAGGCACAGACGAACAAATGAGGCAGCGGCTCAGCTTCGTTCCCCGCGTCGGAGACATCTTCGCCGATCTAGGTTCCTGCTCGACTCCGTCTTAGCGGAGCGTTTTTCTGCGGCACCTCACTTCCTGCAAATTAGAATCTTCACGGATCGACTCCCGTTGCCGGCCGCCGACAAAATTGATACGAATCAAATTGGTTCCTGTCGGCGAATGGCGGGGAACGAGAGAGGGAACGAATGCACGAATCAATCCGAGCGCGGACTTGCTGTCCGCGCCTCGGGTAACCATCACCAGATGGGCTGATCCCAGACCGACCTGCAGTGCTTCAGGGCTGCGGAGGGCGGCCCGTGGTCTGGTTCGTTGCTCGATCTTGATCCGCATTCGGAATCGCTGGGTTCGGTGGGACAGCGTTTGCAGGGCCTGGGTTCGAAGAGCCTGTGTAGGGAGCGCTCGGAATGGGCGGTTGAGAATCTGCCGGCTTCGGCGCCGGATGATATGCACTGTTCTCGACCTTGGAGTCGTAACTTGCCGGTTGCATGGAAACAACCTGATACGGTCTTGTCTTCTTGTCACCATCGGCGACTCTCAATAACAGACGGTCCTTTTCAATTTTGAACTCAGCTTCGTGGCCGACCGGGAGCACTGCAGCATGTTTGGTATCCAACGGGCGAATATGATAATCCATTTCGTCAGTGCGCAGCAGGTACTGCGGACACAGTTGCTCGTGCGAGTTGACGTGCTCGACACCTACAGATCCGAACAAGCTTCCCAGGCCCGTCATACCCCTTTCCTTGGCGCCGCACGGTACCGATTGCATGCTCTCCAACATGCCTCTTTTTCCTTTTTTGTCCTTAGCCAACGCGAATGCGGACGCAATCAGAATCAGTGCGAGCGCAGCGATGATCGATTTTTCAACTTTCATTTTCATAAAGACCTCCCTGGAGATCCTTCATCGTCGTGTGCACGTTCGAGCGAATAGAAAAGAGGAGACGCAATTAGTGGAGGTCGGGATTCAACCCCCACTTCTGCGTCATTCACCATTTATTTCTCTCAGCCCTCGAGTCCCATGTTTCCTATCGATTTGGACTGGACTTGGGCTTCGGCGTGGGAGCCAGCGGCTTTGCACTGACGCCGCCACTTTGCTGCACCCAATTCGAGCTCATAACGGCTTGCGGATTGTCCGCCAGTTGTTGGCTCATCGCGGGATGGGCTTTGAGGTATTCATCCAGTTCCGGATGGCCAGCGAGGTATTCCTTGTTGTTAGCTAACGTGGGGTCGCTCGACAGTTCCGCCGCAACAACGGAGTGTCCGCCAAGAAATTGGCCGAAGCTAGTGAATTCTGCACGGTTACGATCGTCGCGGTCGCCGATACCCATTCGATTGTCGTGATCGCGATCGCCTTCAGTACGTTCGTAGCGGTTCTCGTCCCGCATAAACAGGGTCGGATCCGACCGGAAGGCGGCGCTCATTTGAGGATGATCCCGCAGATAGTCCTGCAGAGCGGGATGATTCGTGACCCATTGTCGATTTTCGATCAGCGAGGGGTCTTTGTGCAGTTGCTCGGCGATCTCGGGATGGCTATCCAGGAAACGGTCCATTTCGGCAACGTCCCGGCGATTGATGTCATGGTCACGATCCCCTTCGGTGCGCTCATAGCGGTTTTCGTCCCGCATAAAGAGATTCGGATCGGACCGGAAGGCGGCGCTCATTTGAGGATGATCCCGCAGATAATCTTGCAAGGCAGGATGATTTTGCACCCATTGCCGATTGTCGATCAGCGAAGGGTCTTTGTGCAGTTGCTCGGCGATCTCGGGATGGCTATCCAGGAACCGGTCCATTTCGGCAACGTCCCGGCGATTGATGTCGTGGTCGCGATCTCCCTCCGTGCGCTCATAGCGATTTTCATCCCGCATAAAGAGATTCGGATTTGTGCGGAACGCTTCGCTCACTCGAGGATGATCCTGAAGATAATCCCGCAGAGCTGGATGATCAGCCACCCACTTTCGGTTATCGATCAACGAAGGATCCTTGCGCAATTGCTCCCCGATTTCCGGATGGCTGTCCAGGAACTGATCCATCTGCGCTATTTCTCTCCGCGTAATGTCATCGCCTGGAGCGCTAGAGCTTGGCGGAGCGCTCGAGGGCATCTGAGTCGGCGACGTCGTCTGTCCACTGCCAATTCCACCGACCGAGGTCAGCATCGCCAAGCCTAGTATCGGGGTCAAAGAAGCACGGGAATATAGTTTGGTCTTAAGTGCAACATTCACAAAAAACCTCCTGTATGAGCCTGGTGGCTCAGCGAGACAAAAGTGCAACCGTCCTTCCAAATGGGTGGGACAAGGCTAGTTTCGACGCTGACTCAAGAGCTTACGAAAAAGTGTTGGAGCGTCCCAGCAACGCCACCCAAGCGCAAATTCTGCTCGTAGGGGGAAAATTCGCGGTACAGGAATAACCCTAGAATATCGGCGGCCTGAAGTAAGTGCAGCAAAATCAAAAATCTCGTATTCAGCCTGAGCGAGGCCCTGTGGTGGGTCAAGTCGGTGCCGTCGGTTGGAAGAATCGATCCAAATCGTTCGAGTTATTCCGGGTGGGCGAAGCAGATCGATATTTGACGAGATTTCCGCTTAATGGCCGTCAAAGTCTCTTTACGACCGCCCCAAGAAGCTCGGAAGCGGGCGCCGACTCACAACCTGACTCTCCCGCGGGAGCAAAAACTTTCGTAGTTCGCAAAAGATTCGTGCTGGTTGAATTTAGAATCAAGTCTCGGAGCTGACGTTCCCGGCTTCTCGAGCGACCGATAACAATGGAATTTCTTGGCTATGGAATTGGCGTAGTTGTGGTGTGGCTCGCGGCGATGCGGGTTCGATCGTCCAAGACGCGGCAATGGCTTTATCTGCTCGCCAGCTGGCTGTTCTACATCAGCTGGGGCGGCTGGCTGATTGTCGTGCTGCTGTTCAGCTCGGTTATGAACTACCTGCTGGGCGAGTGGCTGAAAAAACGGATCAGCGAAGCTCGGCTGTGGTCGGGTATCGTTTTCAATCTCGTGCTGCTTGCTGTTTTCAAGTACCTGCCCTTATTGGGCACGGTTGCTCCAGCCGGTTCGCCGCTCGGCTGGCTTCGCCGGATGATTTTTCCCCTGGGAGTTTCTTTCTGGACGTTCCAGGCTTTGAGTTATCTGTTGGAGCTCTATCGCGAAGAAGAGTTGGATCCGACGCTACTGGAATTCTGTTTGTACATGTCATTTTGGCCCACCGTGCTCCAGGGGCCCATTTGCCGGATGTCGAGCCTGTTGCCGCAATTCCGCGAGAATTGGGCGGTGAAGGCGGACGATCTGAGAACCGGAGTGCGACGGGTGGCCATTGGCCTCCTGATGTCGGTGCTTTCGGGCGTCATGGCGGGGGGGCTTTATGCCGGAACCGGAGTGGAGGCGGGGTTCAGCACTGCCTTTTCCGGACTGGGCGGAGCGCGATCGAGCGGCCTCGACGCCTGGTTCTTGATTCTTGCTTACGGGTTCCAGCTCTATTTCAACTTCTGTGGCTGGTCCCACCTCATGATTGGAGCGGCCCGGTTGTTTGGGGTTCAGTTGCACGAGAACTTTGACCGGCCGTATTTGTCGACCACCATCGCCGTTTTCTGGACGCGATGGCATATGTCGCTATCGTTCTGGATCCGCGACTTCCTTTTTCTGCCGCTGGCGACCATGCGGCGCGAACTGTGGTGGCGAAACCTGTCGCTCGTCATTGCCATGTTCGTATTCGGCGTGTGGCACATTTCTCCGGCGCATGCGGGGAGCGTGCTGCTTTTGATGTGGGGTACCTACCACGGCCTATTGCTGGTCGCGCACCGGCAATGGCAGGAGTTTCGCAAGCGCATGGGTTTTGAGTGGACGGGAACGCTGGCAACGGCCATTTCATGGTGCCTGACCTTTTCGGCGGTGTCGATTGGCTATGTTTTCTTTCGCGCGGAAAGCGTGGGGCAGGCCGCCGCCATGCTGCGGGCGATGGCTTCGCCCGCCAGTTATCGACACCTTACACTCGACCACAGTTTCTACGTGATGACGTTGCTGGCCGCTCTCGGATATTTTGCGGTGATTGGCGCGGGCGCGCTGCTCGATCGTTGGCAACAGAGGGCAGAGGGCAAGCCCGGCGCGCTGCCCGGGCTGGTGGCTACCCTGGCTCGCGAACGCTGGGTGTGGATTACGCCGCTGGTGGTGGTGCTGGCCATCTATCTGAGCGTGATCTTCCAGCCCGGCTCCTCCGATACGGGTCCTGTCATGTACGCCCTGTTCTGAGAAATTCCAAGCAAGCAAAACGCTGCCTTCAGAACTCCGCGGCGTCCGTGTGCTCTTTCCGGCTCTCTCCGAGGAGAATTACTTCGGTGATTACCTTCGCGGGGATGAGCAAAGGCGCTATGCTAGCATTCTGTCAGGTTGCGGGCAGACAAGTGAGGTTCAGCCGTTCGTGCCGTTAACAAGCAATGACCCGACCGTGGAGAGTCCGGAGACGCCCACAGCGCCTTATAAATCCCTTCTCAAGTATTTTGCCGTCCGGCTTTGTTTCGCCGTGACTTTGGGCGTGATGCTGCTGGTTGCGGTCGAGTTTTACGCCTACCGGCGATACATTCCCTCGACGCGCGACCAGATGGAGCCGGCCGTCAAATTGGACCTGGCCGAAGGCGCCAGCGCCGCCGAGCGCGAGTATTGGAACGAGTTCGGGCAGGCCAACAAGGTCACCTATCATCAGTATGTGCTTTGGCGCCGCTCCCCGTATGACGGCAAGGTGCTCTCCATCGATCAGGACGGCGTGCGGCGGACACCGTATACGCGATGCGATGGCAAGACCTTCACCATTTGGACGTTTGGCGATTCGGTGATGTGGGGATCGGGCGCTCCGGACGAGGAAACGATTTCCGCAAATCTCGCGCGCGATTATGAGCAGGCCGGCGGAGCGGTTTGCATCGTGAACTACGCGGAAAAGGGTTGGGCGAACACCCAGGAAATGATCGGGTTGATCGAGCAACTCAAACATGCCGCGCGGAAGCCCGATGTTGCGCTTTTTTACGATGGTGGTACGGAGGCGTTTGCCGCCTATCAGAGCGGACGAGCCGACGTGCACAGCAACTTCAATTCCTTCAAGACCTTTCTCGACAACTGGGGCGTGTCGCAGAAGCCCGGGTTCTCCTATCTCCAGCAGACCAATACCTATCGCTTTCTGGAGCGAATCGCGGTGCGGGCTCCCTTTCATAACCAGAAGAATGAGATCGCACGAGCGACGCGGGACACCGAAACGCTTTCCGCGTCGGTCGTCGAAAACTATGTGCAGAACATGGATCTGATCGAACTGCTGGCCAAGCAATATGGCTTTCGCGCGATTTTCGCCTGGTATCCCAACCTGGCGGTTGGGCACAAGCAACTGACGCCTTATGAGCAACAGGTCCTGGCCATGGAATACCAGAAATTTCCCGAGCTGGGAGCGATGTATCGCGCCGTTTACCAGAGAGGTCGCGAAATCCGAAGGCCTGATTTTTATTACCTCGGGGATCTGCTCGATGATCAAAGCAGTTCGCTCTACGTCGGCATTTCGCATTTGAAGCCGGAGGGAAACAAGATTGTCGCCGACCGGCTGTTCGGAATCCTGCAACCGAAGACGTCGGACCCGGACGCGGCAAATCTCTCCGGTGCAGCTCGGAGTCTGGGCGTTAAGTAAATGTGGCGGCCGAGGGTGTGCTCCGAAGCGCGGTCGACAGAGCTTGATCGCTTTGCCGAAGCTAGCGGCCGTGGATTGGCGTCGCACCCGCACCGAAAACCGAAGCAGCGATTCGAGGCGATAAACGCTCAGGAGACTCATGGTTCTGCTGCAGCAGTCGAGAAGCTTGATCAGCGGTTTTTTGCGTTCCGTGCAGGCGCACGCGGCGAGTGGGGCGCTCGAACTGGGCGACGGATTGCTGACCTACGAACAACTCTGGAATTATGCCGGGCGAATTGCGGCTTGTCTCCAGGATACTGTCGATCCTGCGCAGCGGGTGGTGGCCGTGCTGGCGAACCGCAGCCTCGGAGCCTATGGCGGAATTCTCGGAGTGCTCGCGAGCGGACGCGGCTATGTTCCGTTGAACCCGAAGTTTCCGCTGGAACGGACGCTGGTGATGCTGAAGGCGTCGGGATGCAAAACGCTGGTGGTGGGCGAGGAGTGCGCGGGCACACTCGAAGCGCTGCTGCCGCGGCTGGACCAAGCGCTCGCGTTGCTGATCCCCGACGCCGGCTGGGAACCCCGGATTCCGCATCTTTCCGGGCATCGCGTGATTTCGCAACGCGAGCTCTCGAAGATCGCGGATCCGCGCGAGCCGGCCGTCGCCGGGGGTGATACGGCATATCTATTGTTCACTTCCGGGAGCACGGGAACGCCCAAAGGAGTCGCGGTCAGTCAGGCGAACGCCGTTGCCTACATGGAATATGCGGCGAAGCGATTTGCCATGCATGGCGGAGATCGTTGTTCGCAGAATTTTGATCTGACGTTTGATCTCAGCGTGCATGATTTGTTCACCTGCTGGGACGCGGGGGCAACGCTTTGTCCCTCTCCCGCACAGACTTTGACGCCGGCAACTTTGATAGAGGAAAAAGAACTGACGTGCTGGTTTTCGGTACCGTCGGTGGCGATGTTCGCTTCGAAGCTGGGCATCCTGGAACCGGGAGCCTTTCCGACTTTGCGCTGGAGCCTTTTCTGCGGGGAGGCGCTTTCCTCGAGCCTGGCGACGGCGTGGCAGGCGGCGGCGTGCAACTCAATTCTGGAAAATCTTTACGGGCCGACCGAGGCCACGATCGCCATCACGTACTATCGCTGGGATCCGGCAACGTCGCCGGGGGAGTGCGTTCGCGGTCTGGTACCCATCGGCTGGCCGTTTGACGGGCAGCAGGTGTGCGCCGTGAACGAGGATCTCACGGCCGTCGCGGCGGGCGAGACTGGCGAGCTCTGCCTGGGCGGGTCGCAGGTCACGCGTGGTTATTGGAACGACCCGGAAAAGACCGCGAACAGTTTCGTACGCCTGCCGCACACCGGCGATCAACTGTGGTATCGCACGGGGGATCTGGTTCGGCAGGATGAACGGGGATGCCTGTTTTATCTCGGGCGCCGCGATTTTCAGGTGAAGATCAACGGCTATCGCGTGGAGTTACAGGAAATCGACCTGGTATTGCGCGAAGCAGCGCGCACGGAATTGGCGGTTGCGATTCCCTGGCCCCTGTCGGAGGGCTCCGCATCGGGCGTTGTCGGGGTCGTTTCCGGTTCGGACGCGGGGCTCGACCCGCAGATCATCGCCGCTTGCGAAAGCCGGTTGCCGCGTTACATGGTGCCGAACCGTATTTACCACTTTCCGCAGATTCCCCTGAACGTCAACGGCAAGATCGATCGCGCGAAGATCACCGAGATGTTGGCCAGCTGGCAATGAAGGTGTAACTGGAAGTCAGCTCGCTAGAGTCACCATAGCTGCAAAGCTTTGCATTGGCGGGCAAATATCGTCCTTGTTCGCGCTGTCAGAGGGCGTGAGCGGGCGTATACTACTGGCGGTGTTTCCGTAAGAGTGGAGACATCCGAGCAGCAATACGCGTGTGTCCACCGCAAACACCAAGAGCGCCTCTCAGTACGGGCAGGCTGTCCGGTTTTTCGTATTGCATGGCTTCCCGAATCGCACTCGAGAGCAGCGGTGGCAAGATTTTCTTGCCCGAGTTGATTGTCCGGGCGCCTATCACACTCCTGCGTATTTTCTTGAACCGTACTGGGAGGGTAAACACCCGTTTGCCGTGCTGGCGTTCAAACAGGGTGCGATAGTTGGAGTTCTCACCGGACTTCACCTGCGGGATCGAGTCATCAGTGGTCTTCCCTCGCGTCCTCAGGTTTCGATCGAGGATCAGAGCAGCAGCAGCGTGATGGACACTTTGCGAACGGGCCTTCTCTGGGAGGCCGGATCGACACGCCTGGTCGAAGTGTTCAGCTGGCATTCGACGCCGCTCCCGGCATTCGAGGAAAATGGCTTCCGCGAGAGACAGCTCGAAGGCGACGTGGTGCTTGATCTTGCGGTGGGCGCAGAGGCACTGTTCAAACAATTCCATGAAAACCGGAAACGGAATATTCGGACCGCCATACGAAACGGGGTTGAGGTGTGCGAGGAGAAAAGCGCACAGGACCTGGCCGAATATTGGGAGGTTTACCGCCACTGGCAAGACACCGTGCGCAAGCACGTGCATGCCGATTGCAAGTTTGACGACGCGCAGAAAGTGCTTGAGTTGAGCGCGAATCACCGGCGTTTTCTCGCCCGTTACCAGGGCCAGGCAATCGCCGCCACCAGCGTCCGCTTTTGTGCCGGTGGGTTGATTGAATATGCTGGAAATTGCTCGCTCGATCGCTTCAACTCCCTTCGCCCCAATGACCTGCTTCTCTGGAGAACCATCGAATGGGCCTGCCAGCGGGGCTTCCGGAAATATTCGCTAGGCGCGGCGCATCCCTTTCTTCAGAAGTCTGGAGGCATGATCGAACCGATCGACTGCTACCGGATGGACCGGACCTTTTTTCACCGCTACCAGTTGAAGGAAAGCGTCCTTGCCCTGCGGCGGGCCCTGCTGCATGCTCTGCCGGTTCGCATGCAACCGGTGGCACGGGCCTGGTTGAAACGCCTGCTCGGTTAGACCTTTCGGATCCGGGTCGGCGCAGCCGGGATAGCGGTTATTTTTTGGCGGGCTTGCCAAATTTTTCCGCCGCGGCAAACATCAGGCGCACCGTCTCCATGTCTTTGGCTTGCACCTTGCTGGCGGGGATCTTGCGGCCGGCGATCCTCTGCAGTTCCAAAAAGATTTCGATCAAAGCGAAGGAATCGACAAGCCCGGAGGAGACGAGAGGAGTATCTTCGTTGATCTGACTCTTGCCCTTGATCACTTTCTCGGTGATATAAGCGGTCAATTCCTTCATCATTTCGCCGCTCGTTGCGATCGTCTCAACATCCATGATTGATTTTCCCCAGGGGTCCGGTTCGCGTTCGATTCCCTTCCCTATCCTAACTCGCAAACTCGAGTTCTACCGGCTCGAGTGTGTGCCTCTCATTCGATCGGTTGCAACGGATGAGCGGCAAAGAACTGCCAGCGTGCCGTGTCGTACTGCTGCTGAAACGAATGCTCGATGTTCGGTTCCCAAATGAACTGGATGGCCGTGTTCGTCGCGGCACAGTTGCTGGCGATGTTGCCGGTCAAGCCCGGCATGCCCGGAGTGGGCGCGTCGTTCGCGTTGTTGGGAGCGGCGTTCGCGCACAGAGGCTCGGTAGTTTCGAGCGTCGTGCAGCCATTTTCCGCCACCCAGTAGTTGAACGTGTCATCGACCGTGTCGAGGGTGAACGTGACACCCGAGTATGTCGTGGTGCCGTAGTTGCACGGCGGCAGTTCTGTGTCCAGCGTGCCGTGCCACTCCTGAACCGACAGGGGCGGGAAGGGATTCGGGGCCATCGGCAGGGGAAGGGGCGGAGAAACGATCCCTTGCACGTTGACCAGTTGTCCGGATGCGGGAGCAATCGCTGCCACGATGCCGGCGAGGTCGACTCCAACTCGCTCCGCCATTTGCGCGCCCGAGGAAAAGCCGGCAAGGTAGACCCGATCGGGGTTTACGTCGTATTGGGACTTCAGATTCGCGATCAGTTGGCCGAGGAAGCCGGAATCGTCGGGACAGTCTTTTGCCCCGCAGCCCTGCGCATAGGGAAAGGCGCCATCCATGAAATAGGAATTCCAGTTCCATTGGTGGGTCGTCGGGTCATAGGTAGAGGCTGGTTTCACCAGAATAAAGCCGTAGGTATCAGCGACCGAGGGCCAACCCCAGTTCAGACTGATGACGGGTTGGGGGTTATCGCCGGTCGCAACCGTCGTCCTGGTGCCGTGCAGCATGAGGACCAGCGGCGGATTTGCAGGCAGGTTCGCCGGCAGATAAACCTCGTAATAGCGGGTGACGCCATCCCAGGTTAATTGCGAATCAATGTAGGTGCCACCGCCGCCGCCGCCATTTACGGTTTGCACCAGCGACGCCGAACTGGTAGTGAAATCTGCGCCACCGGCGTAGGTCGCGGTGATGGTGTCGGCGCCGGAGGCGAGCGTTGCGATCTTGAGCGTCGCCACCCCACCGGTCAGGACTCCCGTCTTCAGAAGCGTTGTGCCCTCGTAGAAGGCGAGATTTCCGCTGGGGGTGCCGCTGAATTGCGGAGTCACGGTTGCGGTAAAGGTCACGGACTGGCCGGCTTTCGACGGATTTACCGAGGAAGTGAGCGCGGTTGTGGTGCTCGCTTGATTCACCGCCTGGCTGACTGCGCTTGACGTGCTCGAAGCAAACGAACCGCTGCCGTTATAGACAGCCGTGATCGCATCGGTGCCCACCGTTAGGCCGGTCGTCGCCAGGCTGGCTATGCCGCCCGAAACCGTGCCATTTCCCATCCGCGTGCTGCCGCTCATAAATGTTACTGTGCCCGTCACCGTGCCGCCAAATTCTGGGACCACGGTCGCGGTGAAGGTCACCGACTGCCCAAATGCTGACGGATTCTGCGACGAGCCCAAGCTGGTCGTGGTCGAGGCCTTGCTGACCACCTGCTTTAGCGCCGTCGACGCGCTGGCTGAAAAGTTCGCGTCGCCCGGGTAAACGGCCTTAACCGAGTCCGTACCACCGGCGGCCAGCGTCGAGGTCGTAAAGGTCGCTGAGCCGGCATTCAACGCCCCGCTTCCGAGGGTTGTCTTCCCTTGCAAAAAGGTTACAATTTCGCCGTTCGGCGGCGGACCGAGCGCGGAGGAGACGATCGCCGTAAAGGTCACCGACTGCCCATAAACCGACGGATTCAGCGACGAGGAGATCGTGGTGGTGGTCGTCGTAAGCGCCGCGCTGAGGCTGGCTGCTGTCCCCACGAATATGGCAATCAGGATTCTAGCGGCTTTCATAAGGATTCGACCTCGCGTAAGTCGACGAAGCTTCAGTTGGCCAAGAGCATCCGAATGGGTTAACAGAGGAACACGGCGCGCCCTGTTTCCGGGATCTGACTGACAGTCTGCGGGGAGACAACAACTGCTTGAGCTAAGCTATCATGGCCGGGAAGATTGTCAAGGCCCTGGAATCGTCATTAAATGTCGTCTATAAGTCAATGATACAAAGGACTTAATGAGGGAGACGAGAGAATTGCCTGGGGTCTCCAAGCGGCCGACTTTGAGCGCCTCGGGCGCGGCTTTCGAAGAGCGGGAAATGGGTTGCGCGTGGGTGTCATGGTCGCCGATTGGTGAGCAAGAAACAGCTGCCACTGCCGGCCAACCGCTTTTCGCTCGCTTCGCATCAGAACCGTAAGATACCCACGTACAATCTGTCGTTGGCGGCAACTTGGGGGAAGACAAACCGATGCTCCCCGAGATTTGCGTCTGGGCGAATCTGAGATTGGTCGTCCGTCGCCTGGCCGGTCGAGGGCACAATTATCGAGAGCGGTAAATTCAAGAGCGAAACCACTGCGTGAAAGGAAACGAAGCATGCTTCGGCTAGAGCTCGGTCTGATATTGATTCCGGTGCTTGTCCTGGTGTCGATTGTCGGTGGCTGCGGAAGCGGCTCGTCCACTACTCAGGTCGTGCCTCCGGTCTTGGCCATCACCAAGTCGCACACCGGCAACTTTCCTCCGGGCACTAGCGAGCAGTATTCCATTCAAGTCTCGAACACCGGCTCTTCGGCCACATCCGGGCCGGTTACCGTGACCGATACCTTGCCTGCCGGTCTTACCGCGACCGGTATCTCGGGAACGGGTTGGACCTGCACCCTGGGCTCGCTCTCGTGTTCCCGCTCCGACGCGCTCGCCGCGGGCAGCAACTATGCCACGATCACCGTGAACGTGAACGTGGGTAATGCCACCGGCTCGGTCACCAATCAAGCAACGGTTTCGGGCGGCGGCGCGCCCAATGCCACGGCATCGGACTCGACCAACATCGGTCCGGGACAGATGAAGCATGTGGTCATCATCTTCCAGGAAAACCGCACTCCGGACAATCTGTTTCACGATCCGGTGCTGATCAGTCGCGGCGCCGACATTGCCAGCAGCGGCCTGGACTCCTCGGGGCAGATGATTCCGCTGACGCCGGTCTCTCTCGGAACGACCTATGACTTGGGCCACAGCCACGTGGCGTTTCTCGATATCTGCGACTACAACTCCACGACCAACAGCTGTGCCATGGACAGCGCCGACAAGGTTCCCTGCGGTCCGAACTGTCCCGCCAATCCACAATACCAATACGTACAACAGTCCGATGTGCAGCCCTATTTCACCATGGCCGAGACCTACACCTTCGGTGACCGGATGTTCCAGACCAACGAGGGGCCGAGTTTTCCGGCACATCAATACATCCTTTCGGGCACCTCGGCGGTTTGCGTGCCCGGCAACTGCCCCAGCGGGATTACGAGTACGATGTTCGATGCCGATAACCCGAGTAATAATGCGCGCGCCGACGGCACGTCCTGGGCGGGATGTCTGGCGCCGCCCGGATCACAGATCAATGCGATCGATACCAGCCAGGCAAGTCCGCTCACCGCGACCACCGTGATCACCGAGCTCTGCAATGAGCATCCCACGTTGACCGATGTGCTCGATGCGGCCAACTTCAGCTGGAAGTATTACGCGCCCATGCCCGGCTCGATTTGGACCGCTCCGGACGCGATCGAGCACATGTGCGTGCCCACGTCTCAGGACGGACAGTACGACGACACCGTGTGCAGTGGAAGCGACTGGACCGCCTCCGACCCGCATGTCGTCATGGAAGGATCGAACGCGCAGATCATCACCGACATCAGTAACGGGCAATTGGCCGATGTGAGCTGGGTAATCCCCGACGGCCAGAACTCCGATCACGCCGGAAGCAACGAGATCGGAGGGCCATCCTGGGTATCGTCGATCGTGAATGCGATCGGTGCCAGCCAATATTGGGGAGACACGGCGATCATCGTTACCTGGGACGACTGGGGCGGTTGGTTCGACCATGTGCCGCCGCCGAACATTCGCGACGCCTACGAAGTGGGGCTGCGCGTGCCGCTGCTCGTGATTTCAGCCTACGCCAAGCCAGCCTACATCTCGCACCAGGTCAACGATTTTGGCAGCATCCTCAAATACATTGAAGAAACCTTTTCGCTGCCAGAAATTGACCCCCAGATAGGGTATGCGGATTCCTACGCCTTGGGCGATTTGTCGGACTTCTTCAACTTCAGTCAGGCGCCACTCCAATTCACGCCAATTGATGCACCGCTCAAAGCCGACCATTTTCTGAACAACAAGACTGCGCCGACGCCGCCCGACAATGATTGAAACCCCAATCGGTCCGCGGGCAAAAGGGGTAACGAGAGGAAGCCGCGGCACAACCACTTTCACGATGCGAACCGCAGGACGTTTGTTGTGCCGAATGGCAGGTACACCTTGCCGGAAGCAGTCTTACGTTCAGCCCTGCCGATCAAGCCTTCCATGCACCCTCGCGACTGCCCGCCAAATGATCTGCTGTCTCGGGCCTGTGCATCGGCCCACTTCGCTATTTCTCACTTTGAAGCTCGCCGAAAGCAATTGCCGCTCCGGCAGGGCCAACCGGGGCCGCCTCCCAACTCCCTTGGCTGCGGATGGATCCAAAGCACCGAACCCCCGACGAATTAGGCTTTTCATGCACTCAAATGTTCCGCCAGTCCGTGCGCCCGTTCAATGGGGGCTATCCGGAAAATCCGCTCACCCTGAGCAACGCGTAAAATGTGGCCGACACCCCGCTCACCCAACAGTTCGAAGGCTTCCACCTGCCAGAGTGGCTGAAATTAATCCCCGACGAAGCTCTCCGGGGAAACAAATCTGGGGCTCGAGCAGCGTCCATCCAGCCTGAGTTGCGCACCCACCCGCGTGAAAGTTTTTCCGGGGCGAGTCCTCTTCTGGAAGGTGGCTTCACAACTCAGACGTCTTACCGAAACTGGTTTTGGTTCATTCCTTCGGGAGCGATATCCGAACCCCATCTTGTCAGCAAGCGCGCCGATCGAGTCAGCCTCCTTGGCGAATGAATCCACTGAATCAGCGAAGAGAGCAGGCCTGGGCGAAGTGGCGGGATCTGGTTTCCGAGCAGTAGCAAAGCGGGCAGATTGTGGCGGTGTTTTGCCGCGACCGGGAATTTTCCGGTTGCTTAATGCGTCCCTGCCCTCGTGCTGTCGCTAATACCACACCCAGTGGTTCGTCGTTTCAGTCAGTCTGCGACGCACCAGGCGCCCTGCACCCGGTTGCGCAAGGTTCGGCCCTTCGGGCGACAGTTTTCGGAGGCTACTTTGCGTTTACTGTTCGTTAGGGTAGATGGCTTGCTCACGATCCTGAAGATAGCTTCGTCAAGTCGCCAGAGATTCAGGTTCCTCTTCCCGGCCACAGAAGCTGGTTTCTGACTCTTACCGCAGGGGATTACCACCCACTGAACCCACCAGCTTCCTCCTTACTTTGCTGGTTGTGCCGCAGGTTCCCTCCCGTTACCTCAAAAGGGGTCGCGTGTTTGCCGAGGCGCGGTGACACGGGCTGACATCGCGCTTGCTCGGGGACTTCGGCTCTGGACGGCTATACGTCCTGCTGGTAGATTTCCTCGCGTGGGGACATGGGCAGGGCCTCAGCCTGCGCCGACACTCCCTGCAGGGACGACTCCTCGACACGCAAGGCGTTATTTGTCCGCACCGCCCAGAGCAGCCCGCTTCCGTACACCGCCATGGCGATGAGGAGTTGCAAGCCCAGCCCGCGGTAGTTGTGCGGGACAAACCAGCGCTGCATCAGCAAAAGCACGGCCGCCAGTGGCAGAGAAAGCAGGAACGGCAGGGTGTAGGATTCGCGCACGAAGGTCCAGAGGCGGATATCGAGCTTCTTGCACAGATGACGAGGCATGAACAGCACCACGCTGCAGGTCAGCGGAATGGCGGTGCCGAGCGCGTCCCCAATAATGCCATAAGGACGGACGAGGAGGATACTGAGAATGAGGTTGGCGATGCCCTCGATCATGGTCACGATCGCCCAGGTTCCGTGCTTGGACATGCCGAACAGAATTCTTCCCGACGCACCTTGTGCCCACCACAAGGTGCTGCAAAGAATCATGATGACCAGGACGGGATAACTGGCGGCAACATATTTTTTCCCGACCCACACCTCGATCACCGATTTGCCGAGGATGAGAAGAATAATGCAGACGGGAAAAATCGTGAGCCCGCACACCCGGTTGCCCACGAGAAAGATCTTGCGCAAGCGCGTCATGTCGCCCCGGGCGTCGGATTGGCTGGACATGGGAACGAAGATCTGCGAAAGAGCGGTCACCACCTGGCCGGCATAGTCGACGATGCGGCCGCCAATGGTGAAATAGGTGATCGCGGCCGCTGACATGAACGCTCCAATGACGAGCTCGTCGGTTTTGAACTTGAGCCGGCCGGCGACCATGATCATGAAAGTGACGCCACTGTAGTTTCTGATCTGGCGAAAAGTGGCACGGTCGACATATTTCGCTCCAAAAGGGACCGGGCAAAGCCGGAGAGCGAGGACGCCGTTCAGGATGGAGGCCAACAACGGCAACGAGATCGTGATCAGGGCTACGGTGAGCAGCCCGTAACCATGGGTGAGAGCCGCGACGATCAGGGTCGCGCGCAGCAACGTGGAAACTACGTTCGTCCAGCTCAGGACATAAAACTTCTGCAAGCCCTCCAGAAATCCGCCGAAAATGCCCGCCGGGAACCCGATGGCCACGGCGGTGCCAACCATCATCAGCAGCCGCCGAGCCGTGGGCACGAACTCGGTTGGGATATGGAACAGATGATCGGCCTGAAAGGCCACCAGGAGTGTCACCACCATGCACACGACCCCAATGCAGCTGTAGGTAAAAAGGCTGGTGTTGATCAGCTTGGCCAGCTCTTCGCGATCTCCGGTAGCGGTGAACTTCGAGACATAGCGGACGATTGAGGACCGAATGCCGAGATCGAACATGCCGTAATAGCCGGTGATGGAGAAGATCAGAACCCAGAGGCCGTAGGCCGTGTCGCCCAGCCGGTGCAGGATGAACGGGGACAGAAGCAGACCAACCACCACGTTGATTCCGAGAGAGAACCAATTGGAGCTGACGTTCTTGACGATCTGCCGTTTCTCGATTTTGCGCATTTACCGGGACAACTCTTCCTGGCCATTGATTTTGGCAAGCCCTTGCCGCGATGGCCTTCGGGACGCCATGGCCACTAAAGTGGGTGGCCGGTCTTCGACCACGCGGGTATCGCTTTGCTGTCCAATTCGCGCGTCTCGAGCGGGTAGCCGAGAAGATTCAGCAGCGGGGCCCAGGCTGCTTCAATCTCCTCAACCGAGTGCGCGGGCAGAGTCTGTTTCCATCCGCCGGACTTGGCGGCGCGCACGAAGGGTATTTCCTTGCGCGTGTTCTTGGTTCCCGTCCACTGGTCGGCTTGTTCGGTCTCGAGCTTGCGCATGCGATCGGCAGAGCTCCGTTCGACGGCCGAGGCGAGGCGTTCCGGGCTGGCCTGAATTCCGAGGAACGCTGCGATTTCCCCGGTTCGGGCGATGGGGTCCGAGAGCAGGTCTTCATAGCGAACTAATAAAAAAGCGGGGTTCGCCTGGCGCGCCGCGATCCAGCCGGCGGCGTGCTCCCACCAGGAACCGTAGGAAGAAGTTTCGCCCGCGATGAAGCGCGGCACGAACTGCTCGAGCGTAAGGTCGGGCTCGATGTAGCGTTTCTTCAAATCGAAGTGGTACTCGGAGACGACGACGTCGCGCGGATCACGCACCAGGTAAATCACCTTGCGGAACCGGACATCAAAGGTCTCATGGCTTTTGAGGATGCGCGGCCGCGGCAGTCGACGCAGAAAGCGCTTCGACAGAACCCCGGGCGCAGGCAGCAGGCGATTGATATTGGCAAAACCCACGGTCTCGTTTGGATGCAGTAGGTTCGCCAGCAGGAAACGAACCCAGGTGTTGCCCGATTTCGGATACGACACGAGAAAGGTATCGTCGGGAAAAACTGTAAAATGCCGCCCGGCTTGGTCGCGTCCGAGGAGGTACTTTACGGCGTATTTAACCTGGCCAAACATAGAGTCAAAAGCCTACCGCTTCAGGAATTTTGGTCTCGGGCCATTGCCCGTCGTCGCTCTCGGAACGTTCGCAGCCATCAGCGCGGAGTGTTGCTGAGCACTCCCAGATAATCGGAATCGCGCGTTTCGGGCGGCGGTTGGGTGCTCAATTCGTATCCCAGATGCCGCATCAGCGGGCCCCATGCGGCCTCCATCCGGGCAACCATGGGAGCGGGCAATCCAGTGCGCCAGCCTCCGGAGCTAGCGGCGCGAACAAAGGAAAGATCCTTGCGCGATCCTCGCATGAGTCCGTTTTTGTCGGGTTGCTCGCGTTCGAGTTTTCGCATGTTGTCGGCCGAACTGCGCTCGACGGCCTGCGCGACCTGCTCGCGACTGACCGAGAAGTGCAGAAAGTCAACCACCTTCGCCAGTTCGCCCGCGGTGTCCGCAATCAGATCTTCGTAGCGCAGCATCAGGAAGTGGGGATCGCCTTGGCTGGTGTACAGCCAGGTACCGACGTTTTGTCCCCACGAGCCGTGCGGGCAAGTCTCGCCGGCGAGGAAGCGGGCGACAAATTTCTCAAGCGGCGAATCGTCCTCGATTTTCCGGATCTTGCGATGGTAGTGGTACTGCGACACGACCACGTCGCGCGGGTCGCGAACGATGTAGACGACGCGCGGATAGCGCGGGTCAAAGCATTCGTGACTCTTGATAATGCGGGGGCGCGGCATGCGGTCAAAGTCTTTTTTCGTGGTGCCGGTCGGGTCGGGAATCAGCCGGTCGATGTTCGCCCAGGTGGCGGGCTCGTCGGGGAAGCGCAAATTGGCCAGCAGGAACCGTGTCCAGGTGTTGCCGGATTTGGGAAAGGAAACGAGAAAAATGTCGTCCGGAACAATCAGCAGGCTGCGGCCCGGACGATGCCGTCCGAGTGCGCGTTCGATTCCGGCTTTCAGATGCTTGATCATTGGTCCCCTACCAGACTGGCCTCACGTTCTCTAATGAGCGCTTGCCAGCAACGCCCGGTAGCCAGGTTCCGTCCGTTTCTGCTGGCCAACGAGCCCCTCAGAAAACTTCCCTTCCGTCGGGCCCCGTCCCGCTGCCGACTAGGCTGGATACGGCCAGTTCGTAGCCGATCTGACGCATCAAGCCGCCCCACGCCATTTCAATTTTCGCGAGGCTGGCCTCGGGTAATTCCACTTTCCACCCTCCCGATTTGGCGGAACGGACAAAAGGCTTATCCTGCCGCGTGTCTTTGGTCGACGACCACAGGTGCGCCTGCTTTTTTTCCAGTTCCCGCATCCGATCCGCCGCACTCTGTTCGACGGCGAAGGCGAGCCGATCGGGATCGGGCTGAATTCCCATGAAACGGGCAATTGCCGCCATCTCCTCGATCGGCTGGGATTGCAGCGCTTCGTACTTCACCAGCAGAAATCGGGGATCGCCGCGGCGCGTCGAAAGCCACGTGGCCACGTTCTCGCCCCAGGTTCCGTAGGGATGATTGAGTTCGCCGCGTACAAAGCGCGAAACAAACTGGGTCACGGGAAAATCTTCGGCGATGGCCCGGCGTTTGATGTCGAAGTAATATTCCGAGAGCACGACATCGCGCGGATCGCGCACCACGTAGATGACCTTGGGATAGCGGGGATCGAAGTACTGATGGCTCTTCAGAACGCGCGGCCGCGGAGCGCGCGCCAGCTCCCTTTTTGCCATTCCTTCGATATCGGGCACGAGAGCGTTGATATTGGAAAAATCGGGATTCCTTTCCGGGTACACCAGGTTGGCGATCAGAAATCGCGTCCAGGTATTGCCGGACTTCGGATAGGAGACCAGAAAGATGTCATCCGGGAAAACCGCCACCCGTCGGCCGGGAGGATACATGCCGAGAAACTGCTTTCCGCCAGCGATCAGACGCTTAATCATGAAAGTTCGCGCACCTTCGACTGCCAACTCTCGACTGCCCCATTCTGGATTGGCCGGACCCGAACCGCCAACCTCGAATCCTGGACATGATTCTCTCTCCCGCAGACCTCGATCAGGCCGACTCCGCGCTCCGCGTCTTTTTCCAGAACGCCATCAGTTTCGCGGTCGCACCCGGCGCAACGCTCAAGCCGAATAACGTCACGCTCAACAGCGGCTTATGAAAATAGTCGTTGGCTTCGGCAATTAACTGTCGCCCTTGGTCAAACTGGCGCTCCTCCAGCTTGCATTTGCCTTCTTCCAGCAAATACCTGGCTTTGATCTCGGCGGCACGCTTTTCCACCACTTCGCGCTGCGCTTCATTCAGGGGCAGAGTCCGCTTGAACTTCTCCAGAATATTCCAGTAGCCCTCAATCATGCGGGCTTTGGACTGGCTGAGGGAGCCGGGGCGGCCGACGAAAAACCTCGCCCCAACCTTGCGGCTGTAGCCGATTTTAGCACCCGTAAAAGCAATGCGAACCCACATGTCGTAGTCGTCGCAGCGAGGCAGCGTTTCGTCGAACAGTCCCGCCTTCAGCACGGCACTCTTGCGAGCCACCACCGCTGAAATCGGAATCTGGCAGCGCTCGACGATGAGGGTTTCGAAGGTCGCTTCTCCGTTCGAAGGATTCCTTTCCATGAATCTGCACTCCGGCGCCCAGTCATAGGCCAGAATGCCATCGCAGTACACCAGGTCGAGCGAGCGGTCAGCTTCGAATAGTTGCATTTGGGAAGCCAGGTGATCGGGCATCCAGGTGTCGTCACTGTCAAGGAAGGCCACGAACTCGCCGCGGGCATGCCGGATGGCATTGTTTCTCGCTCCGGCACAGCGCTTGTTTTCCTGCTTAATGTAAACAATGCGGTCCAGGTAGGGCCCGAGCACTCTCTCCAGCTCCGGCGTATCGGGAGAGCCGTCATTGACGACGATCGCCTCGAAATCAGAATAAGTCTGTGCAAACAGCGAGTCCAAACAACCCGCAATCAGCCCGGCGGTCTTGTAGCTGGGGATGATGACGCTGATTTTCGGTGTCGGATTGGACAAGGTCGAAGGCACGGATTGATCGCTCCAAAAAGTGTACCCAAGAAACTCGTGAAGGACCGGTTAATTCCCGGTGACGATCAGATTGGCGGATACGCCGAACCAGCTGGAGGTGACCGTCTCCCGGAAGCCAGATCCCCTATCCAGATTCCTCGTCTACTGCCGCGGTCGTCAAGTTACGCTGGATTTGAGCGACCAGAGTCAAACTGCCGCTCCGAGGAAGGCGCGCTCCAGCCGCCACATCCATACGTCGGTGTCTTTGCTGGCGGGAACGCGCTTGAGACTGAGCGGCTGGTCTCCGGCCGCGACCGCTCCCGGGGTGGTCAGCACGGCGGAATGGAACCCTGCTTCGCGCGTAATGTCAAATGTCTGCTTGGACCAATGGGGATTGAGGGCGGGGTGCGGATAGGAGAAATGCCGGATGGGCTCACCCAACTTTTCGTCCAGCCGCTCCTTGCAGCCCCGAATCTCTCGCCGCGCTTCGCCCTCGGAGACTTGCGCCAGATTTGGATGGGAGAGCGTGTGGCCCCCGATGATATGGCCGGCCTGCTTCAGGGCACGGACCTGATCCCAGTCCATCATGATTCGGCTACTAGCATTTAATGCATCAACTTGCAAGGCACTCTCAATGTTCTGAATTAGCTTCTCCTGGGCCTCGCCCGAGCGTGCGGCGCCCAGGTCCCAGGCGACGTTTAGCGCCGCCTTCGTGCCGCCCGGGCTTGAGATCTCCAGATCCCGGCCAGTCTCCGGGTGCTGCCAGGCGGGTACGGTGGTGGTGTTAAAAGCGTAGTTGAGGCGAACATACCAGGGTGGCGTCCCGGTCTCTACGGCATTGACCATTATGTAGAAAGTCGCGGGAACGCCATATTTGTTCAGAATCGGCAGGGCGACGTCGTGGTTGTCGGCGAAGCCGTCGTCAAAGGTTACGGCCACCGACCGCACCGGCAGAGGCCGCCCCTCGGCGGCAAATTCCCGGACCTGGTCGATGGTGACGGGATGAAAACGTCGTGCCAAAAGGCCCATCTGGGCATCAAAGCTCGCTCGGGGGTTGGAGATGCGGATGGTCTTTGCGGTATCGTCGGGATTGTCGACGACCGAGTGGTATGAAAGGATGGCGACGCGGGGCTTGGCGAAGCGGGCGGCAGCCCGCAGCAGCCCACCGTGCACGGCCGCATTTTTGACCCACAGCTTGGGTCGAAATCGAAGCAAAACTGGCTCCCGTGGCTGGAACCTTCCGGTGACCAGCGTGCTATTGCTAAAGGGGAATGATACTGTATTCTGACAATCGCTGACCAGCTTTTTGGAACGCGGTCGGGGCCGCGTCGGGTCACTCAAAACACTAAAACACCGCAGGAGACATGAATATGGCCTTGCAAGAACAGGTCAAAGACCCTTTACGCGATCCGGTCAATCACGATCAGGTGATCGAGACCAAGGAGCAGGTCGACGAGCTCTTTGAGAAGACCGTAGACGACTGGGCAAGGTTTTATAACGATCCGAAGCCCGCCACCCTGACCGCTCAAAATCTGGTGTCGCGGCGGCGCTTTACCCTCGAGATGATCGAGGCTCGCGTGGCCAAGGGCGCGAAGATTCTCGATGTGGGCTGCGGAACGGGTCATCTGGCGGGCGAACTGATGCGGCGTGGCTACCAGGCCTGGGGCGTTGATTTCTCCGCCGGCATGGTGCGCTATGCCAGCGAACATTATGGCGCCGACCGCTTTCAGGTCGGCGATATCGAGCATCTTCCCTTTCCCGACAACACCTTCGATGGAATCGTCTGCCTGGGTGTGATGGAGTACCTCACCAGTGACGAACCGGGGCTGCGCGAAATGTGGCGGGTGCTCAAACCGGGCGCTACCGCCGTCATTACCACGCCGAGCGGAGTGTGTCCCTTTTACTACTTCGATCGCGGAATGCTAAAAGCGAGAATTCTGGCGCGTCCGCTGGTGCGTCTGGTACGCAAGCCGCTGCAGGATTTCCGGGATTTGCCGTCCGTCACCCACCGCCGATACGTCAAGGGACCGTGGGTGAAGCTGCTGCGTTCGGTCGGACTCGAAACCGAAGATTGGGTGTGCCACGCCTGGGGAAGCTACGGACTGCAACGCTTTGTCGACCAGGGAGCATTCTGCCGCGCCAGCGAACGCTTTGCCCGCAATCCCATGGTCAGCTGGCTGGCCTCCGACCAGCTGGCTTGCGTGCGCGCCATCAAGTAGCTTGGGTCGCCGGAGCGATGTTAGCGCGCTCTCAGCAAGCTACGACGGACAAACGAAAGCTCACGGCGTAATCAGGAGCTGTGAAAGACCAGTTCTTTTTCGCCGGCGACGATGTTATTGGCCGCCTCCACACCCATCATCACGGAGTGGTCCATGTTTCCGACCTCATATCGCCAGGCGCCAAAACGGCCGCGGGAATAGATTCCCTTCTCGAGCAACGCCGGTTGCAGCACGCCGAGTGCCTGGTCGCGACCGAGGGTGGGAATGGGATACGAATAACCAACGATCCTCTTGTAGCGGGAAACGATGCGGCCACGGTCGGATTCTTCGAGCATCTTCGTGCGAATCAGTTCGGTCGTTACCTGGTCGAGCACCTTGTCCGGATCGGGCGACTCGCCCACGCGGAACGACATTTCGAGCATCAGCGAGCTGTAGTGTTCGACGTCACCGTCCGGAACGTTGAAGGGCGAATAATGCGAAAAATAGGTGGCGCGATAGCAGGGCATCTGCGGGTCGGTGAAGTAGATCCAGCAACGGCCGGTCTCAATCTTCTTCTTCAGCCCGAGACCGACGACCAGCAGGTTATTGTGCGCCAGACCATCGGCCGCGTCGAGTAACCGGTTGTCGCGCGGCCGGATCATCTGCGTGAAAAGATCGAGCGGCGCGGTTGAGATGAGCACGTCGTAGTCGTCGCCAGTGCCGTCGGCGAACGATATCCGGCGCCTGCCCAGGTCAATTTCCGCCAGCGCTTTCTGGAAACGGATTTTCGCCGGGAAGCGGGCGGCCATGCGGCGGTAGATCTCGCCGGTCCCGCCGTGCAACGGAAACTTGAACTTGCTGTTCGGGCCCCAGGCTACATCGTCACGTTGGTAGAGCACGTTTTCGAGCAGTCGCTTGAAATCGAGCACCGCCACGCGGTCCGCGATCCAGCCCTTCGACATCTGTTCGAGCGGCGTGGTCCAGACCTTGGAGTTGTAGGGGAACATGAAGGCATCCGCAATGCCCTGGCCAAAGGTCGCCAGGATCCAATCGCGAAAATTACCTGCTGCCGCCCCGCTCCCACGGGCAGCGGCTTCGGCGGCGCCGACCAGGCAGCTGACCTGAACCTCGGTTGGCAGATACCGCAGATTGCTTTGAAACGGATAGGGCACCCAGGAATCGCCCCTGACAATCCAGCTCTCGCGAATCCTCTCGTGCACCTCTTTGCCGAGAACTGTGTCGATCAACTGGTCGAAATAGGGATAGTGCGAAAAGATAACGTGACCACCTTCGTCCCAGACAAATCCGTGTTCATCGACGTGAGAGGTGGCATGTCCGCCGACGCGGTCGGATTTCTCATACATCACCCAGTTGTCGTAGCCCAGTTCCTCCAGACGATAACCCGCGCCGAGACCGGTCGGGCCCGCTCCGATGATGACAATCTTCTTGCTCGCCATAGATTTAGTTGTCGGGGTTGGCCATCTTGCCTGTTGCCCGCGGCCAGTCGTTCCGGGTCGGCAGGATTTTGCCTATTCTCGTTCAACTTCAAATTCAAAGATGCGATTTCGAAGCAATAAACCCGACTCTACCATATCGTTTTCGCCCGTCCTGCGTTCCCTAGGTAACCGGGAGCCCCGTCGGTTCACGTCGGCAGCGGAATCGGGAAAGATATCCAAGACATTCGGCACGGCCCGAGAGCTGTAACTTGGCTTTCCTATCGAGGACCGGAATACCGCAATTGTTTTCACTGTCGCCGAAATGATTTTAGCCAGGGTTTGAATGGCCCAATATTTTCAGTGGCTTAGAGGGCTAGTAGCGGGTCCCCACGGAAGAAGGATTGCTCCTTTACCGTGTATTCATGGTTTCTTGTTATATAAATAAGTTTCGAGAAACTCTGCATTTCGCGCCGTCCCCCATCAACCCAGCGGGTCTAGCCTGAAAAGGGACCCTTTGGAAAAATTCCAACGAAACTTTGGCACTATGCACCAGTTTTAGTGCACTTTTGAAGTGAACTAACGGAGGACTAAGGACTTGACCGCTTTAATCAGCCATCTGATTGCCCCGCATGGGGGAGAACTTGTTCAACTGCAGGCAACGCCTCAACGGGCCGCGGAATTGAAAGCCCACTCGAAAGAGTGGCCGTCGTGGGACTTGAGCGCGCGTCAACTCTGTGATCTCGAACTTCTGCTCAGTGGCGGTTTCTCGCCCCTCCGCGGCTTCATGAACCGCGCCGATTACGAAGGCGTCTGCCATGAGATGCGATTGTCCGACGGCACCCTTTGGCCGATGCCGATCACGCTCGACGTCAGCGAGGAATTCGCCAAGAAACTCACTCCCGGCAGCAGCAAAGTCGCGCTGCGCGATCCCGAGGGCGTGATGCTCGCCGTGCTGAGCGTCGGAGACGTCTGGCGACCGGACCGCAAAGCCGAAGCCCAGTCGGTGTTCAATTCGACCAGCAGCGCTCATCCCGGCGCGGATTACGGAATCAACAAGTCGAATCCCTGGTATGTGGGAGGCAAGCTTGAGGGAACCGAGGAGCCGTCGCATTATGACTTCCGGGCGCTGCGCCTGACGCCGGCCGAATTACGCGCCGAATTCATGCGCCTGGGCTGGACGCGCATCGTCGCCTTCCAGACCCGCAACCCCATGCATCGTGCCCACGTCGAACTGACCATGCGCGCTGCCAAGCAAGTGGAGGCGAACCTGCTCATTCATCCTTCGGTCGGCATGACCAAGCCGGGCGACGTGGATTATTTCGTGCGAACGCGGTGCTATCAACTGCTGCTCTCCAAGTATCCGCACGGCACGGTGAAGCTGTCCATGCTGCCCCTGGCCATGCGCATGGGCGGCCCGCGCGAAGCGATCTGGCACGGGCTGATTCGCAAGAACCACGGCTGCACCCACTTCATCGTTGGGCGTGATCATGCCGGGCCGGGAAAAGATACCGACGGCAAAAACTTCTACGGACCCTATGACGCGCAGGAGCTGTTCCAAAAGCACGAACAGGAGATGGGCGTAAAGATGGTTCCGTTCCAGATGATGGTATATCTGCAGAACGAGGATCGCTATGTTCCCGCCGATGAAGTGCCCCAAGGTGCCAAGGTGCTCGATATTTCCGGCACCGAACTTCGTCATCGCCTGAACGAAGGCCGCGACATTCCCGCCTGGTTCACCTATCCCGAAGTGGTCAAGGAACTGCGACGCAGCTATCCGCCACGCGACAAGCAGGGAGTCACGATTTTCTTCACCGGACTTTCCGGTTCGGGCAAGTCGACCATTGCCAACGCGCTCATCACCAAGTTCCTCGAAATGGGCGGCCGTCCCGTAACCCTGCTCGACGGCGACCTGGTGCGCAAGAACCTGTCGTCGGAACTCGGCTTCTCGAAGGAGCACCGCGACATCAACATCCGTCGCATCGGTTATGTCGCCTCGGAAATCACCAAAAACGGCGGCATCGCCATTTGCGCTCCGATTGCGCCCTATGAAGCAACGCGCGCGGCGGTCCGCCAGATGATCGAACCGTTCGGTGGCTTCATCCTGGTGCATATCTCAACTTCGATCGATGTCTGTGAGCAACGCGACCGCAAGGGGCTGTACGCCAAAGCGCGGGCCGGCATCGTTAAGGAGTTCACTGGCATCTCGGATCCGTACGAAGCCCCGACCCGGGCCGAGGTGGTAATCGACACGGCAAAATTAAGCCCCGAGGAGGCGGCGCAGACCATTCTTCTGCATCTCGAACGGGAAGGGTTTGTCGGCGCCAACGGCAACAGTTAGCCATGTCAATGAAGTCGATGATGGTCATCGACTTCATGGCATAATAGCTCGCGGAGAAGATTCGCCCCGCCAACTTCCGGCCGTCGACGCGGTGTTTGGCGGGTTCCGAGAGCGGAACCTTTGGGCGAATCGGTGGGCGCCTGGGATGCGAAAGACGGCATGGAATTTCTGCTGCTAAAGATACTGATCGGCTTCACCGTAGGGACACTGATCGGGTTAACCGGGTTGGGCGGTGGCGTATTGCTGCTGCCCACGCTCATCTTCGGTCTGCACGTGCCGCCCATCATTGCCGTCGGCAGCGACGCGCTGTTTAATTTTTTTACCAAGATTCCTGCCAGCATCATGCATCTGCTGAAAGGCACGGTGCGAAGAAAAGTGGTGCTGGCGCTCGCCGTCGGCAGCATGCCCGGGTCCTATCTGGGCGTTACTTTTCTGGTGCACCTGCGCAACCTTTATGGCAGCGGCGTCAATGATTTCATCAAGTCGGCGGTGGGCCTGTTGCTGGTCCTGATTCCCACGCTGCTGCTGTTTCAGGGACGCATCGAGGAGCATTTGGCCACTCGCCAGCCTACGATGAAGTCATTCGCCTTCATGAGTGTCATTGGCCTGGTCGGCGGATTTCTGGTGGGCATCACCAGTGTCGGATCGGGCAGCATCATCATGATGCTGCTTCTCTTGTTTTATTCCTTTCCTCCCAAGATCATGGTCGGCACCGACATCGCCCATGCCGTGCTTCTCACCGGGGTCACCAGCCTGCTGCACTGGCGGGCCGGCAACCTCGACTGGAATCTGGTCGGAGCCTTGCTGGTGGGCTCGATTCCCGGCGGAATGCTCGGCTCCTTTTTGACCACCCGCGTGCCGGTACTCTGGCTGCGAAGAATCCTGTGCACGGTTCTGCTCATGACCGGTGCGAGAATGTTGTGGGCCTGAAGACCGGGAGCCAATCGATGTTTCAGCGATTCTGAATGCACGGCTTGGGTTATCGATTGTCAGAACGACATCACTGATTCACGGAGAACACGATCGTGACTTCATCGGCAGAAACTCTGGAACGAATTCACGCCGCCCTGGAAGCGGCGCGTGAAGTCCTGAACCGCTTCACCCCGGGCGCCATTGAAGCCCAGTACAAAGCCGGACAAGATCCGGTGACCGAGGCCGACCGCACGGTCGACGCCGTACTCCGCAACCTTCTGCTCCGCCAGGGCGAAGGCTGGCTGTCGGAGGAAACGGTTGACGATTTTACGCGCCTCGATTGCCAGCGCGTTTGGGTCGTCGACCCGCTCGATGGCACGCGCGAATTTGTCGAAGGCATTCCCGAGTTCTGTGTCTCGATCGCTATGGTTGAGAACCACGTGCCGGTGGCGGGCGGAATTTGCAACCCGGCTACCAATGAGCTGATTCTTGGATCGCTCGAGACCGGCGTCACCTACAACGGCAAGGCCGTCAAACCAAGTCAGCGCCAGCACCTGCACGGGGCGCTAGTGCTCGCCAGCCGCAGCGAGGTCAAGCGCGGGGAGTGGAAACAATTCGAGTCAGCCGAATTCAATATTCGCCCGATGGGTTCGGTGGCCTACAAGCTTGGGCTGGTTTCTGCCGGTCTCGCCGATCTTACCTTTACGCTGGTTCCCAAGAACGAATGGGATGTCGCTGCGGGAGCGGCTCTGGTCGAAAGCGCCGGAGGTTGGGCGTTGAAACTCGACCACTCCCCGCTGCGCTGTAATCAGAAAAATCCCCTGATTTCGGGTCTGCTGGCGGGATCGCCCAACCTGAAGGATCCTCTGCTCGCACTGCTCGAGCGGCATGCGCAGACCGTCGGCTCTGACCAGCCGTCTTGAATGAAGCCGTCGAGTGCGCGACTTCGGGGGGGAATCGCGCCGTCGTATTTCACTTGCGCGCCCTTTGTCCGCACTTGTGGGTCGGGCGCTGAAGCTAGCCAATAATATGCCCGGCGGTTACTTTCGTTATGCTGCGCCAGGCGCCGAGTCCGCGACCACGAGTCATCCTCACCGGTCAACTCTTTACCCCGTCAAATCGCGCGTTCTGCGCCGGGTTTCGCGCTCCCGACGGCGGCAACACCAGCGGCCAATAACCGGCCGCGAATTCGTACATCGCGCGCCGGACGGTACAAGTGTATAGTCAGCTGCACTTCTGGTATCTGTGAGGTATAGCCCTTTGTGCGTAGATTCACTGAGAGGACAATCGACTAGTCCCCCCAATTTGCTAAGGTCGAGGGCTCATGATGTGTAACACAGCAACGGTCCGATTTCAAAATGCCTTCCTAATAAATAATTCCGGTTCTTTCCCGGCTGGCGCTGAGCGCCTCGGAGTTTTGCTTGTTTTGCTCGCCATCGCGGTGGCCACCACTTCCTGCGGTACAGTGGCACAAGCGGCTGGCCTTCCGAACAACGAACAGAGCCGACTGAACCTCTATGCCAATCTTCCCGGCGCCAGCGTCGACAAGCCTTACAATGCCGTGCTCGCCGTAAGCGGCGGAAACTCCCCTTACCAGTTTGCGCTAAAGACCGGCAGCCTCCCGCCGGGCATCAGTTTGAACCCCACTACGGGGACCCTGGCGGGCAAGCCCACCAACCCAGGCACCTACTCGTTCTCCGTCCTGGTCACCGATCTGCCCCATTTCGATGAAGGTACCCAGACCTTAACCATGATGGTCGCTGGTGGCGGCAGCATCGCAGGAGCCGGAACGGTTCGAGTCACTGTGTCTCCTGCGGGCACAACTTTATTCTCGGGCGAGACGCAGCAGTTCACGGCCACGGTTAGCGGAACCTCTGATACGGCCGTGACCTGGTCGGCCACGGCAGGCTCGATCAATGCCACCGGTCTTTACGTGGCCCCGGCCGTGACGTCGGAAACCACGGCGGTCATTACAGCCACCAGCCAGGCCGACAGTACCAAGTCTGCCAGTTCGACGGTTACGATAAACCCGCCGAAGCAACAGACGCTCGAAATCACCACCGGCAATCTCGCGCAGGGTCAACAGGGCGACGCCTATAGCGAAGTCTTCACGGCAAGCGGTGGCGCGTCTCCCTACAGTTGGAATATTTCCTCCGGCACACCACCGCCCGGCGTCTCCATGAACCCAATCGGCGATCTTTCCGGAACGCCCACGACCAACGGCAATTTCAGCTTCACCGTGACGGTGACCGACGCCAACAAGAAGACGGCGAATGGAAATTTCAGCATTAATGTCGTCACCAGCACGGGCTACGATGGTCCCGCGCAACTGCCGATTGCGACTTTCGGCGGCACCATGGCAGATACGCCGGCGCCGGGATCGGTCATTACGGTCAATGCGGGCGGCAATCTGCAATCGGCCCTGAACAACGCCGTATGCGGCGACACCATCCAGTTGCAGGCCGGCGCAACCTTCACGGGAGTGTTCCAATTTCCCGCCAAGAGTTGTGACAGCGCGCACTGGATTATTGTTCGGACCAGCGCGCCCGACAGCAGTCTTCCCGCCGAAGGACAGCGCATTACGCCTTGCTATGCGGGCGTGGCTTCCCTGCCCGGGCGTCCGAAGTATGCGTGCAACAATCCGCAGAACGTACTGGCCAAGCTGGTTCTTTCCGGCGGCGGCGACGGTCCGGTGAGCTTCCAGTCGGGGGCGAACCACTACCGGCTGCTCGGCCTGGAGCTGACGCGGCCGACCGGCGCGAGCGGTGCTCCGGCTTTGATTACCGTGCCCCAGGGAACCGCCAGCTACATCGTGGTCGACCGCAGCTGGCTGCACGGCACGATCGAAGATGATACCCGGGATGGAGTCGAACTGTCGGGCACCAATGACGTGGCGGTGGTCGACTCCTACTTCACCGACTTTCATTGCACTTCTGAGACCGGCGCCTGCACCGACTCGCATGCGGTGAGCGGAGGCTTGGGCAATCACCAGGACGGCCCCTACGAGATCCGGGACAACTTTCTGGAGGCCTCGGGCGAAGCCGTGATGTTCGGCGGCGGCGCCGCAACCCTGACGCCGACTGACATCACCGTGCATTTCAATCACTTCTTCAAGCCCTGGCAGTGGATGCCGGGGAACTCGCCATTCCAGGGCGGAACCTCCGGCAAGCCCTTCGTGGTCAAAAACCACATGGAGCTCAAAAATGCGGTGCGCGTGCTGGCCGAAGCCAACCTGATGGAAAACGTCTGGGGCGGTTTCAGTCAGAAC
>Ga0187847_10000663_pt1 | contig 35932 bp, 35 predicted proteins | sample June2016WEW_4_10_FD_132458 | JGI IMG/M metagenome (GOLD analysis project Ga0187847, IMG submission 132458) | Peatland microbial communities from SPRUCE experiment site at the Marcell Experimental Forest, Minnesota, USA - June2016WEW_4_10 | ecosystem: Environmental > Terrestrial > Soil >...
GCCTGCCTGCAATGACGGACCGCCATGCCCAACATTTCCCGACAGTGAGGTCTGCAAGGCGTTGTACGACGAGTGCGACGTCGCTGTCATCACAGACTCGAATCCGAAACCACCCGTCACCGCCCCGCTACTGTCGAAGTTTGTAAATCGCGCAAATTCCGGATCCGCTCCGGGATACGCGTTTGGATATGACATTCTGGGAAGTCGGAACGCCGAGGTTCCGACATACGCGACATCGGCCGTGAGGCCGCCGAAAGCCCGTTCCAGCCCCAACGTCCAAGTCTGCAAGTACCCATTGCCGAAGCGCCGGTCGATCCCGGCCAGACTCAGCAGCGAGAGCTGATGACTCGGCGCCAGCGCCGCCAAATCCTGCTGGTATCGATTTACGTCCATCACCGTATTCGCCGGGACTTTTTTCGGATCGCCGCTGGCCAGCACATTCACGCCAGAGGTGTTATAGACGGGTGGCAATTCGTTCGGTGTAATTCGGAATCCGTAGGCAATCTCCCCGTTTTGCGCCGCATTGACGCGGGGATAAACAACGTAGGGCGTTGACCCCGTAAGAAGATTGTCCTGCCAAATATTTGGCGGAATCACTGTGATCGCCCCGCCCATGTGCACATGCACCGCCTGCGGCGCATTCCAGTCCACCTGCAAACGCGGCCCCCAGCCGTTCCCAGCGGTCTGATAAGTAGGTTGCGGATTGATCAAATATTCCTGTCCTACACCCACAGGTGGGAACGATTTCAGAAAGCTCGATGTCCGGTACGCCCGCTCCGCAATCGGCGTGTAGAGCTCATATCGCAGCCCATAATCGAGGGTCCATTGCGGATTGATTTTCCATGTGTCTTCGAGGTATGCGTTTACGTCATTCCGGTTGATCGCGGCGGGCCCAATGTGCGCGCCATTCGATGCGTAGGGCGGCGCGACTGCGATCGTGTATCCATACGGATATCCGAGTAACAGACTGCTCATCGTGTCGGGCAGAGGTTGACCCGGCTGTACATTATGCTGTCCACTCGCAGAAGCAATGAACACGGGCGAATAAACTGTTCCTCCACCAAAATCGTACTCGCCGTTGGGACTTATACCGAAGTATGTCGTGTCCCGGTTCAGGCGTGCTTCCACACCCCACTTCACCGCGTGCCGCGGGCTCGTCCACGCAAAACTCAATTGTCCCTGGAACAAATTCCCGAACGCCGACATCACCGAGCCCGCCGCTCCATTGAACGCCTCGTAGAGGCCATCGATGAACTTCAAAGCCGGATCGCTGTGGTTCGGCGTCACAAACGAAGGCGTCGTTCGCGTGAAACTCACCGACGTCGACCAGAGAAAGTGCGGAGACACGGTGCGCGTGTAAGTGATGACTCCGTTCCGCTGCCGATCCACATACTGCACGCCGAAGCTCGGATCAATCAGTGTCTGATCCGGATTTGTGGTCGGTCCTGTTAGATTGTCGTAATTGAATCGACCAAACAATTGTCCTTTTGCGCCAACTTTCCGATCGATGCGGATGGAAAACTGATCCGCATCCGTGTTTACGTTTGAAGGTGCAGCATAGGTTCGCGCACCATACGCGCCGGTTGGGTTGTTGGGGAGTGGATAATGGGCCAGCACCGTCTCAATTGCCGGATTCACCGGTACGTGCAGCGTGTCCGTGCTGCCATCCGGGTACGTCACCATGTCCTGACCTGCTCGCTCGGCTGCCGTTGGCACAGCCAAAACCTGGGTCGTTCCCAGCACCTGCCTGAACCCCTGATACTGCACAAAATAGAACGTCCGGTCGCGTCCGTCATACACGTTCGGCAACACGACTGGCCCGCCGTTCGTAAATCCGAACTCGTTTCGCCGGAACGGAGGGATACGGCCCGGGTCCGCAATTGAGGGGTGATCGAAATAATTCCGCGCATCGAGGGCAGAGTTCCTCAAAAACTCGAAGAATGACCCGTGAAAACCGCTTTTCCCGGACCGTGTCACGATGTTGGTGAAACCTGCCGCGCCGCGCCCGATGTCCGCCGGCATCCAGCCTGAGCTTGACTGCAACTCCTGAATCGCATCTACGTTGAAATTCGTAAACGTGCTCCCGCCCATTTCTGGATCGCTGACATCGGCATCGTCCATCGCGAACACAGCCTCGACGCCGCGCTGTCCGTTGATGGCGAACTGCTGGGTGAAATTCGTCTGCCCGTTCACGTCGGTCATCGTGCCCGCTGCTAACAACAACAGCGTGCTGAAGTCGCGTCCATTCAACGGCAATTCGTTTACCTTTTGGCTGGAGAGTTTCTCCCCGCTTGTTCCGCTGGCTGCGTTCGAAGTTGTGCTCGGGTTCCCATGCGGGACTCCTGTAGAAGTTTGCGGATTGGCTGCAATCGACAGCACGTTTTGATCGGATACCGTCAGCACAATTGGTACGCTAGTAATATTCACTACCACTTGCCCGGTCGGACCTCGCCCCGGCATTTGCACGCTCACGCGATTCGGCCCGAGTCGAAGGTCCGCAATCGCGAACCTCCCATCGGTTCCCGTAACTGCCGTTAGGTTCTCTTTCGCGGTCGGTGGGTATACCGTTACCTTCGCTCCGGCCACAGGTTCACCGGCAGCGGTGCGTACGACACCAGTCCAGGCCGGGGGCGACGGAGCACTCTGTTGTGCCTTAAGCGAGACCGCGACCATGAGTCCCGACAGCAAAGACTTCTTTATCAGTCGGAAAGCCTGATGAAAAGTTCGAGCTATTACGTGTTCCTTTGGGAATTCATGCATGAAGCCAACACCAATACAATTTTCAGCACCCGTTCTCGATTCATGGTGCCCTCCCGTCAGAATGACTATGCGAATACTGCCCGTGCCTGCTTCCGAGCTCCCTCGACACTGGACTAAAACAGAATGGAAGGCAAGTACGCGCCGGCGGGTTCGTTGTAAAGCCCCGTCGTCATCAACGTCATCGGCTGCACCACTCGAAGGCCACTCTCAAGACACCAGCGGAACAGCCCCGCATTGCGAGTGGGCACAAGGATTCCCGGACCCTGAAACTCCGTGGCTGCGGCAATCAGTGCTTGCACGTCCCGATTGGCTTCGCCAACGGCATGACCGAAAAAGGCGACTGACGATGCGTAAGCTCTAATTCGCCCCTCCGATTCGGCGACCACGGCTGTCCCTTGCTGAATCGCGTCATTGAGTTCGCCCCCACGGTCGTGCCCGTGGACTCGCACACAAAGGTCGTTGCAGTTGGCGAGATCGCTCGGTTCCGCAACGCGGACGCGATAGCCCAGCGGCGTCTTCTGAATCAGTGTCCCCTGCATGCAGGCAAGTGGTTCGCGCACCACGAAACCGAGCTTCGCGTAAAGCGAGAGCGAGCGATTGTGGTATGCCGCCTGCACCAGACGGACTCCTGCGAACTCCCTCTCTGCCGCACGTGCCATCACGGCTTGCATCAGTTGGCGTCCCACGCTGTGGTTTTGTGTGCCGGGGTCAATCGTAATAGGTCCCACACCAGCAAGGGGCGTTCTCTCATCCAAGCAGTTGCTACCGATGAGCTTTCCGTCCTGTTCCGCCACCACGCAGAAGAACGATGGGTGCGAAAACATCGTCGAGAGGACATGCGCGGGAATCTCCGGGGCTGGGAAATCGTTAGGGAAACCGTGCTTTTCGGCCAGCGCTCGAAAGGCTTCGAAGCAGATTCTACCGCATACCTCGGCGTCGGCTGGAGTGGCGCGGCGAATGACAATAGCTTGATTTTCGGCGACCCACGATTGCGGTTGTGCTGCCATCATGATTGCCTCCTCACATACCTTGTGGTCGAAAATAGAAAAATGACCGAAAGACCCTCGCGTTTGAACCTGCCGACGCGGCGAGATCGCGTGCTTCGGAAGAAGTTTGCGTCGTGCGCACCAGCACCCTGCTGCCGTCCTGCATTTCAAAAACCGTGCTATTCATCGGCGGATCGCCATCGAACAATACGATTACAAAGAACCGTCCCCGACCGATGATCCACGGATCGCCCCGACTCAAATCGGGACGATCGTTCACGAATTCGTCGGTGGACTCCAAACGCTTAAGCGGCACCTTTTGCCGAGTAATGTCGTCCGGGCCGCCAGTAATTTCGTATTCTGCTGATACTCCCGCCTGAGCTTCTCCACTGTGGCTTCCGAGTCGAACCCATTGAGGTACCACATCTCCGCGGGTCCGGAGACAGACTCGATGGTCAGATATGGTCAGATAAGGATGAGTAAAGCCAAGCGTTCGACAGAGGCCTTCAGCGCGTCTCTCAAGCTTGCGATTCGCAGCTACAGCCTCCGGCTTCAGGTAGTCGCGAGAAACCTCCAGAATTTGTGGCGTGCGAATCTGCGCCATAATCCGTCCCAACCCCCAAGGCAACTGCGAAGCAGGAAAGCAGGATAACGCACTTTGGTGAGGCGATCATTGCGATCATTGTATGAGCGTGCGGCAGGCATACAACCGACGCAGTGAGTACATGATGGCGCGAGCCGCTATTGCAGCTTCGCGTGCTCCGCCTTGGCTTCTTTCTCGATGCGGATTGTCGGGGTCGGAGTCTTTCATGGTGGGTTCTGCTCTCGCAGGGCAAAGAACCTGTTCTGGCACTCTTTCGCTGCCGATAGCAATCCGCCGAACTCAGGAGTTCCCCGGAACTTTACCAGCAATGGGTCGGTTTGCAAGGCGGTGTAGGCACAATAATTGTGTTCAAAGGCGCTTTTCAGCAAGCGCAGAGCTGCATCCTTCTGCCCACAGTAAGACAGTAGTGCTCCAAAGTTAAACCGAGGCTCCGGGTCAACTCCCGCGAGCGCGGCCGTTTCGACCTCCTCAGCGGCTTGGTCCAATTGGGATCTCCGGTCTGGGTTAAGGCACGCTTGAAACAGATCACGACCCAGTAAAGGCATGTCCGAGGTTCTCTGGATGCTTTGTCGCGCCTCAGCCAGTTTGCCTTGGGCCATAAGAACAAAAGCTGTTTGTTTTGCAGCCCATTCCGAGCCTGCATCGAGGCGGATAAAGTCCATCGCCCTCTGGGGATCACCTCGTTGAATAAAGACCCAAGAACACGAACGGATTTGATAATTTCCCCGGTCCAGCTTCAAGGCCGTGTCACATTCTCGAGCCGCGTCATCCAACAACCCGGCATAGCGCAGCACGAACCCCAAAGTGAAGTGGGCTGAGGCGCTCTCGGGACGACGCTTCACGAGTGTCTGCGCTGCCCAATATGCCTTGACGAGTTCGCCGTGTTCAACATTACTGGTGATCAATTGCCCAGCCGCAAGGTTCAGGTTTGGATCGAGCGCGAGAGCGCGTTCATAGGCCGAGTCCGAACGTCTCGACATTTGCTCTCCACCGTCTCCATAGGTGGCGTCATAGTAATAGCGTAGCCCCAGAGCCTCCCACGCTGGTGCGTAGCTGGGATCAATGCCTACAGCACGCTCCAGCATTGCAATGGCATCCTTGTTAGGACCAACATCGTGCGGAACCGCGATGCTGCGCAAATACAAGTCGTAGGCTTCCTCGCTTCTGGGTCCGGTCCCCATCTCCCTAGAGGCGGTTGATCCTCCAAGCACGGGGACCAGTCCCTGCCGAACTCTCGACATGATCTGCTCCCGCATCGCAATCTTGTCTGACGCTGCGACATTGATGGCGTCTCGCCAAACGCTGCGGTTATTCGCAACATCCACTGCTTCCAGCGTGATCTCCAATTGGTCGCCCTCTTTCAGGTAGTGTCCCGTCACAATGGAGGTCACTTCCATCTCTCGCCCCGCCCGTTGCAAGTCGAAATTTGAGCCGTTGTACTTGCTGGTCGTGGCAAAGGGACGGATCGAGAACGATGGTACATAGCTCAGAGCAGTCGCAATTTCGTCGGGCAAGGCGAGTCGGAGAAAATCTGCATCCCCGTCGGAGCCTGCATTCTGGAACGGCAGCACCGCGATCACCCTCGGGTTTGCGGAATCCACTGAAGCGACGGCGGCCTGCCGAGACTGCCAGAGAAAGAAGGCGATCACAATGGCGGCGATAACCCCAACAGCCGCCACAGCGACCCATCGGAGCCGTCTTTTACGAGAAACGGGCGCCGACGCAATCGCCCCCACCGACCTACCAGATTCCGTGTCCCGCTTCAGCCTTTGCAGGTCGGTGCGCATCTCCGAAGCGTGCTGGTATCGAAGGTTTCGATCTTTCTCCAGACACTTGTTGATGATCCTTTCGAGTTCGGCGGGTAGGTCGGGATTCAGCCGCACGGCAGGCGTGGGCGCCGCGTCGAGAATGGCTTTGAAGATGACTCCCGAGCTTTCCCCACGAAATGGCAGCGTACCCGTCGCCATCTCATACAGCACAGCGCCGAACGAGAACAAATCCGTGCGTGCGTCCAACTCCCTGGCACGGACTTGCTCTGGAGACATGTAGGCGACCGTTCCCAGCGTCGTCCCCGGACTAGTGAGATGTTCCTCAACGAGAGTTGTAGAGGTCTGGGTATTCTGCGTGGCTATTTGGCTGGCAGAACTGGCAGGAAGCGCAACCTTAGCCAAACCAAAGTCCAGAATCTTGGCGTGACCACGCTTGGTGACAAAAATGTTTGCTGGCTTGATGTCCCGGTGGACGATCCCTTCAACGTGGGCTGCGTCGAGTGCGTCCGCAATCTCGATGGCTAGCAACAGAGTCAACTCGGTCTCCATGGGTCGCCCTGCGATGCGATGCTTCAGCGTCATGCCGTCCAGAAACTCCATGGCGATGAACGCTTCGCCGTGCTGGTCGTCAATTTCGTAGATGGTGCAGATGTTCGGATGGTTCAGCGCCGAGGCGGCCTTGCCTTCGCGCCGGAAACGGCTCAGAGCCTGCGAGTCTTTGGCTACATCGTCGGGCAGGAACTTGAGCGCCACAAAGCGACCGAGCTTCACATCTTCGGCCTTGTAGACAACACCCATACCGCCACCGCCGAGCTTCTCGACGATGCGGTAGTGCGAGATGGTTAAACCGATCATGAGTAGCGCAGGACTCAGGTTGCAATGTTAGGGATGCCAGGACGCCGAGTCAACGAGGACGGTGCAGCGATGGACGCAGGAAATGGCGAATCCGTCGATTTCGAGCTTTCCCAAGCCCTTGGGAGAAAGAGGAGGTCATCGTGTTCCTCTCGAACCTGTTGGCCTTCGGGACGAAGGTTTTGGATAGGAGAGTGGCGGCAACCGTTTCTCAAACCGAGATTTTTCCAGTTGCCGTTATCGGACTACCGGTCAAAGGCGCGTCGTCGAAGGGTACGTCAATCGGCTCTTGCTGGGCAAAAGATGCTGGCGAGAGGGAAAGCCAGCAGAACAAAACGAAAAAACGCAGGCTCATGGGAGCCTCCCCCAGGGAATCCATTTTACAGCGCCCCGGCTCAGAAGGTTTACTCCGTTAACATCCTGCGGCGAAAAAGCGGATCGTATAAATGGATGTTCAGAAGTTCCGGCTTGTCGGTGCTGGAGACAGGGATGAGCGCCCTCAACTCGTTGTGGATGCGGCCCCGTGTATCGCGGGCCACCTCCCCGAGTGGACTTGAACTGCATGACGGAGCCATCCTCGCGAACCATGGTTCGCTCAATGTTGACGACTCCGCTGAACGGCGCGTTCGGAATGGGCGTCATAAAGAAGCTTTGGGCGGAAGCGCGAGGCGAGGGGATCGCGACGGCCTATAGAACGGTGCAGGAAACAGAGGTCAGAGACAGCCGCGTGGGCATAAGGAACCTCCGGCGAAATTTGTGAGCGAAAGGATACTCTCGGTCGCGTTGGCGTAGCTAGCTCCGGGTGCGGGAGGCGCGGGAGGCGCGGGACCGGATCAGCGGTTTCGGTGCGATCCGCATCCGGGCAACGCGGGCTGTTGAAGTGCTGCGGCTCTTTCACTCTGAATTGCTTTGAATTGCTAGGCGAAGAGTCGATCCTGAATCGGTGAGAATTCCACAGGTCGCGAGCACCCCGCGTCGTCGTTAGCCACCTGATTGATGCCGTGCTTACACCGAAAAGCATCCACCTCCCGTGTGGCGTCGGGGTATCGCGCAGCACCGAGGAGCTAGCTCATCTCAATCTCGCCTCTCGGCGTCTGAACGACCAGCGCGATGCGCGGCACGCCGGATTTGCGGATGTCCGCTTGTACGGCGGCGGCGTGCAGGATGCGACGCAGCTCGTCGGGTTGTGGAGTCTCGAAGTAGAGCGACTTCGCGGTGCCGAGCCGAGGTGAGTCCGAGGACGGATGCGGCGAACCCGCTTCCCATTGAATAAAAAATGGAACCAGCGGAGTGGTCTGCTCGATCTCGAGCGTTTGCCACCGGAGCGCCTTGCCATCAGGACGCTGCCGGGAGCCGGGCTGCGGCCCAACAGTCTTAATCCCAGCAGCTTCGACCGTACTCTTCGCGGCGGCGATGTCTTCGGTGTGAATCGCCCACTGAATGATACTGGGCGACGAAAGCTCTCTGAGCTTGCGCACGTCGGGCACATTCGCTTGTGCAGGGTCAGGCGCGATGATTTCGAGATAGCGCCCCGTACCAAGCGAAAGTAGGGCATTGCAGGTACCACCCCCGGGATGATTCCCGCCGAACTTCGCACGCACGCCCGTGCGTTCCTCAACCCAGCGGATGCCGACATCGAGGTCAGGTGCGCCGAGCAGGACGTGATCGAACGCATCCGTAGCATCGCGCACCGAAACATCGAGCATTCTACTCAATGAAGAAGCCTCAGCGTGCTCGCAAACTAATGCGGCGAAGCATCCAGCAGATATTGTCATCCATTTGCGGCGATTCATGAGCGGAAGAATAGGACGGAGCCAACGACAACGTCAATTAAGCATACGGCGTTCGTGACCATATTTGTGTAACCACGGGGTGGGCAACGACCCAGCGGGGAAATCACTACGCCGCGCGGCTTGTGCACGACTTCGCGAATCGTCCGGCGCGACCCCGGCTCTGGTGCGTTCTAATTTAACGAACGGACGTAGTCATCACCCATCTTGGCGCTCGACGAGAAAGTTTCTGGGGGGTGATTTTGGCAAAAAAGACACTATGCCCCATTCAAATCAGTCAGCCACTTATGGGCCTGCCCGATCGCAACTACTATCTTGATGCGAGTTAAGCGTTGGCTATCTTTTTGCGCCCTGCATGGATTCCATAAACACCTCGCGGCCCGCGCAAATTATGCAAATTGTTTCACATTGACCCGAACATAGATCGGGGATAGGATGGCAGCCGTTCTCGGGAAGAGGGAAATTCCGCATTGGAGGTACTTGCCATGGCGAAGCTCATTCTCAGATGCTCCTGTCTGATCCTGCCCGGTATCGTTGCAGCGGCAGCCGTGGCGGTTGCGCAGTCGGTGTCGGACACGACACCCAAAATCACATCGGTCAGTAAGATTACGACTGCTGAGCACCAGACGATTACGATCACGGGCAGCGGCTTTGGTACCCATGCTGCCTATACCGGTGACTCTGACTACATCAGCTTCTATGATAAAAAGAAGAAGTGGGAAGCCGGATACGAGCCGGACAATGATACCGTTACTCTCATTGTGAACAGCTGGACAAATACGAAGATCACGCTGGGAGGATTTGCCGGGGCCTGGGGCACGCATGATTACACGCTCGCCGTAGGTAATAAGGAAGAAATCAGGCTGTGGAACGCCCAAGGAGCGGGTGGTCCTTTTGGCCTCACTTGCGACGATGGCTGTGTCAAAAAAACAGTTACCATCGTCGCTGCAACTACCTCAACTGAAATCCGCTCTTCTCCGAATCCATCGGTTTATGGCGAGCCTGTCACCTTTACCGCTGTCGTCACCTCCGGTGATGGTGTGCCGCCGGATGGGGGCAAAGTCGTGTTCATGAAGGGCGCAGAGGTGCTGGGAAGCGGAACGTTGCGCGGCGGCGTGGCCAGCTTCACGACCTCCACGCTGGATCTTGGAGCCAACTCGATCAAGGCGGTATACGCCGGTGACTCCGATTTTGCCGGCACTGGCCGTGACGAAGAGTCGTCTAGCCTGATCCATACTGTGAATTAAGGAAGCAGCTCGAAAAATACACTAAGCTTTGCAAGCTCCCTTGCGACTGGACTCATCCGACCGTTGCGCAAGATGGCCGCAGGCTCTCTGCCCTTCGCCATGCGCGGGCATTTCGCCGCCATGGTTCCGCCGTTTTCGCCGCTAGCCCATCTTCACTTCTACACTACCTGGCTTGCCGCAGTTTACGATTGGAGTTGACGGTTCCGAAGTGCCTACAGCTTAAATAGTGATCGCAAAGAATTGTCGTCAAAGTGGCTCGCAGGTGCCATCCAGTGAACAAACTCTTTGGCGCTGATGTGCGGCGGCTTTTGAACTTCCTTCTTCTCAAGGCCCGATTCAAGGTCTGCCTGTTTGCCCGTGTTGGTGACAACCGTCCATGTCTTCGTCTTCATTGTCTTTGCCTCGCTTGATAGGAGCATAGTGAGCTACGCTGCCACAAGCTTCCGCGCGACATTCCTACAATTAGGACTTTGTGGGGTGGGAGATCTCTACACCTCCAAGTTTGTAAGGAGAACCCTCGAGCAGTTCGTTGGCTTTATCGAACATTTCCAGCAGCCTCGCGGCGTCAGGATCCGTAGCAGCACGAGCTGCAAGCAGGGGACGCACTTGTTCAGACCCGGTCATAGTTTCTATTCTCCGACTCTGAGCTTACCAATCGTCGAGATAGAGAACCGCTCAATAATGCTCACTTGGGAAAGCCGGAGTAAGATCTAATCCGGCGCAGGAAGGTCGTTGGCAATGAAGAGTATGGCGGGCACTCTTAGGACGTCCATTCCTCAGAAACCGATGCTCAGCACAATCGACTTCTCTGGTTTCCAACGAATGAACAACCTATTGAAAGATCCCAGGTACCTCCTGTTGCAGATCAACTTGGAATGGAATCTCTTTCAACGTCGTTCCTCAATCCTCCGCCCGTTGTCTTCGCTCGCAACTTCCGTTGGCATCGAGCCACTCCAGCAGGGAGGCGACGCTCCCCTGCACTAACGCGATCGAACAATCGGCAGCCCCGTAATAGAAATTGATGGTGTCGCCGTTGGGGTTCAGCGTGTATCCGCAGGGAAACACGACATCGTCAACGTCGCCGTGACGTTCGTACTCGGCCTCCGGGCCAAAGATCCACGAATCTCCGCGAAGCAGGCATTTTTCCGGCTTCTCCGGATCGAAGAGAGCCAATCCCAGGCGATATAGACAACCCGAAGGCGTGTGGCGCACGCCGTGGTAGAGCACCAGCCATCCCCTCGAAGTCTCTATCGGGGGGGGCGACAAACCGATTTTGTTGGCGTCCCACCACGCGCCGCGCCGTGCTTCCAGCATCAGCCTGTGTCTGCCCCAATAGCGCAGGTCGGGAGAATAGGAAATCCAAATATGCGCCCCCAGGTTGGTCATGGGACGATGAATCAGGGCCCAGCATCCGTCAATTCTGCGCGGCAGCAGAGCCGCGTCTTTATCGTCCGGCGGCATGATGACACCGTAGCGCTCAAAGGCTCGGAAGTCCTTGGTCAGTGCCAGCGACACTCCCGGCCCGCCGCGCGAGTACGACGTGTAAGTTACCGCGTATTGTTGTAACTCGGGCGCGAACGTGATACGCGGATCCTCAATCCCCCATATCTCCTCGGGATAGCGCTCGGCATCGGGCATCAAGGTAGGTTCGCGATCGACTTGCCATCCATCAACCCCGTTTCTGGAGCGCACCGCGCAGAGATGAGACAACCCGCGGCGATCCTCGACGCGACATAACAGCAGCGTTGTGCCATCCGGCAATAAAGTCGCCCCCGCGTTGAACACGCTGTTAATGGGGTAGGGCCAATCCTTACCCGTCAAAATGGGATTGCCAGGATGGCGCAGAAGTAGCGGCGGGTAGTGCGAGCTTTCGATGTGGACAGCGCCGGTTGCAGGAGTCGTCATGAGCAATCCTTCAGCCTTTCAACTGCGTGTTCGGGTTCTTGAGGAGCGCGCATTTCGAGAGTGATGGTCGGCCGTTTGCCTAACCCACCTCGAAGTGCTCTCATGCTCCGGCCGCACTGGTTGTTCGCTGCATGTTCAGAAAGCTTGCGATGGCTTGTTTCAACTGAGAGTCCACCTCATCGGCAAGAATCATGATATCGGGCAGCACCGAAGTGAAGTCGACGGTGGCCAGGTTGCATTGGATAGTCTCGAAGATGCTGACCTGCAAGAGGCGCGACTCCTGCACGATCAGGGGGGCGGTGTAGCTCTGGAGATAGCGGCATTGTCCGTGCGTCGCGGCCGACGGGGAGGGGTTGTCGATGACGTCAAGATGGCGGTCGACGCGCAGCCGAGCGATAATGCCTTTCATCATATCCGGAAGAAACGAGGTACGGTCTTTGGGGGTGAGCGGGAGGGCAGCCAACTCCGGAACCTGTTCCACGCGCGCCAGCCAGCGCTGCATTAAAAGAGGGAGATCGCGCTCCAGGATGGAGGCGATGCCTTCCTTAGCTTGCACGAGCGGGGGCAGAGAGGTCACCCTGGCTTTGTCCATGAGCCCCGCCAGTCGCTTGCAGTCAAGGGGCTTGACCAGGATCTCATCGGCCTGGAGAAGAATAGCGTTCATAGCCTTCTGCACGTCGGGATAATCGCTCACCACCAGGGTTAACGCGCTGGGCTGAGTGTGACGCATGGCGGTTACCAAGGCAAAACCATCGCCCGGGCCCGGCATGTGAAGATCTGTGATGAGCACGTCGAAGGGTTGGGTGGCAATCCGGTGAAGAGCCTGTGGTACGCTGCTGGCGGAAACAACTTCGCAATCTTGCTCTTCGAGCGACCTTCGGGTGAGGAGAATGTCATTCTCATTGTCATCGACCAGAAGAATTCTAGGCCGCGCCCCGGCGGCAAGCAGATGCGTGATTGCCGTCGCAGGTCCCGCTAAAGGATTCGGGGTGGCGACGGATTCAGTAGACACAGGATAGGATTCCTTGAGCACGGGATACGGTTCTTGGGGAAGCAGCATGGTGGACCTCCTAAGCCAAACTTTAGAGCAGGGACTGCGCTTGTCCCCTTGGTTGACACAAACGGTTAAAACACAGTTCGCCGTTCGCTGTGTTGCGCGGTGTCGCTGCGGCGACAAAGTTCGTAGAACACGGGATCCCGTTCTTGAAGCAGGAGCATGGTGGACCTCCCTGGGGAAACTTTAGAGCCGGGAAAACCTGAGGGCAACGCAAAAAGCAAGATGCGGGATGATTTAGAGTACATTGAGTGCCAGAAGCGGACAGGCACAGAAGTCGGAATGATTGGAATGATGGTGGGTGCGCGCCCTTCTCACCCCGAACAATCGCCCCAGATAGGGCTTCCGATTAGGGACACTGGCAAAGCGGCAGTGTCCAAGAGCGTCCCGACCATCACATCTTTCCGAAGGGACAGGGTAACGTGTCTCTGTTGAAGTAGTTCGACGACCGCAGGAAACACGTCCTCCCAAAGCGCATGCAGAATGGTTGATCGTTCTCTGCATCGACCCAATAGTGGTGCCGCTCTATGGCGGAGTCCATGGAAAGGGCGACCCCGGACCGGAACAAATGAACAAATTATGCCGGCGTTCGCTGTTTGCGCTCGCTGTGACGAGGTATCGTGCCGATCAAAATAAAGTTTCTCCAAGCGGCAGCGCTTCTTTGGCGCGATTACGACGAACCTGGCAATGACGACTTTCGCAAACCAGGCCGAGAGGAGAGCTGCTGGTCGCTTCTCCGTTCTGGATCACGCTGCAGACACTGTTCACTTGTTCACTTGACCTTCGGTTTTCTGACCCAGAGCTGGGTGGTTAAAGTTTGCGGGTCAGGATGCCGTTATTAAAGTGAGTCGCTGACCTTTTGGCGGGCGTTGATGGAGCGCCCATGTCTCTAGAGAGTCTTCCGCAGCATCAAGAATCTTGTACGTTCGTGCGATTGCCGCATCTGCTCCCTTTTGTTCTTGAGTCTCGCGAATGCTGGCGAATACTCCAAGCGTGTCGTCTAAGCGCAACTGCCGTTCCAACTGGGACTGGAACCTCTGCTTGTCCTTCGCCGCGACTTGAGCCAGCGTTCTTAACGCTTTGAGAGTCCTATCCCGGTCTGCAAGGGCGTGTTTCGCTTTGGCTGCATCGCCGAAAGTTGATCCGTCCAAGAACTGCACAAACATCAAACCGAACCTGGCTTTCGGCTCGTGCGCTTCACGCAGCGGATTTATGCAACACGAGGCCAATACGAAGCTCTGCTTTACCAACGAGAACGTTTCTCCCGGCGAAATCGGATCGCCAAAGAAGTATTCCATCGTAAGCAGTGTTCCGCCGTTGCTGTGAGAGCCACTTGCATCAAGATCACCGATTAGCAAGAGGATCGACTTCGTGGACAGATTCATCGCGCTGACGTTTTCCTCCCACGAGGACTTACCTCGTTAGCGGCAACCGTTTCTCGAACCGAGATTTTTCCAGTTGCCGTTATTGGACTACCGGTCAAAGGCGCGTCGTCGAAGGGTACGTCAATCGGCTCTTGCTGGGCAAAAGATGCTGGCGAGAGGGAAAGCCAGCAGAACAAAACGAAAAACCGCGGGCTCATGGGAGCCTCCCGCAGAGAATCCATTTTACAGCGCCCGGCTCAGAAGGTTTACTCGGTGAACATCCTGCGGCGAAAGAACTTTCTTACAGACTGCGATTTCACGTCGCTCAGCCGCATCTAGCACCCCACACGGATTGGAACTTAACACTCGTCAGTTCGCCTTTTCCGTTCCCGCCTGTGCTCCGGGGTGCGTATAACCTTCAGGAATCTCAAAGAATGCGGGATCAGGCTTTGTTGATCGAGGGGACTGGTAGTGGAGCAGACCTTGCTGGCGGCGGTGCGCAGGTAGCGGGCCGTGGTGGCCAGACTACGGTGGCCGAGCAACAGTTGGACGGTGCGCACGTCGGTGCCTTGCTCCAGCGGGTGCGCGGCAAATGCATGCCGCAAACTATGCGGAGTGATGCAAGGGTGCATATCAGATCTCCCGCTCGCATAGGCGACCCAGCGTCAAAAGCGCCTGATCGTGACTTTTCGTCCAGACGTGTCCGCAATTTATGCGAATGAAGTTCTTGTATCGGCCCGTCGCGGAAAAGAGGCCCCCCGGCAAAATGCTGATGCGCTCTAGCAACGCGGCCCGATGCAGTTTAAGAGCATTCACACTCGGGGGCAGTTCAATCCATAACATGTAGCCGCCCGCAGGCCGGCTGATGCGCGTTCCGGCCGGAAAATAGCGGGCGATCGCCTGACGCACGCTTTCCATCTGGCAAGCGAGTGTCGCGCGCAACTTCCTCACGTGGCGGTCGTAGCTGCCCGACTCCAGAAACTCCGCCACCACCAACTGCGGCAAGGACGGGGCGGCCATGCTGGTTACCAGCTTTAGCCGCTCCACCTCGGCGCGGAACCGCCCTGCCAGAACCCAGCCGACGCGATATCCGGGCGACAAGATTTTGGAAACAGATGAACAGAGCAGCACGAGACCTTTACGGTCAAAGGACTTCGCCGTCAAAGGCCGCGGGCTCTCATAGGCGAGGTCACCGTACAGATCATCCTCGATGACGGCGACGTTCAACCGGCCCGTCAAATCCACCAGGTCGCGCTTGTGCCTGTCCGGCAAGACAAAGCCAAGTGGATTGTGGCAGTTGGTCATGGTAATACACGCCTTGATTTTGTGCTTGCGGATGGCGCGCTCCAGGTGCCCCAAATCCATCCCTCGTTGAGGGTGCGTGGGAATCTCGATGGTCTTCATGTTCAGAGAGGCGACGCTTCCCAAAATGCCAAAGTAAAGAGGGCTTTCCACAGCGATAACGTCGCCGGGCTTTGCTACCGCGCGAAGACTCAAATTGATCGCTTCCAGGGCCCCGGCGGTGACCACGACATCTTGCGGCGCAACCTCGAACCGGATCGTCAGCGAACGCCTGGCGATTTGCCGGCGGAGCGCCTCGACGCCCGGCGGAAAGTCGTAATTCCCACTGTGTGACGGCCGCCTGCGCAGAATTCCGCGCAGGATTAAATTCAACCTGCGGTTCGGAAACAACTCCGCGCTTGCACATCCCGCGCCGAACGGAACAAATGCCGGATCGCCGGCCGACCGGATCACCTCTTCCAACACAGCGTTGCTTCCCATTGTAGCCGGTTGACTTTGGATCGACTCGGCCTGCGGCTCCGGAATCAGTTTTGCAAAAGGCGTGCGAATGTAGAAACCCGATTGAGGCCGGGCTTCCAGATACCCGCGATTTTCCAGCCAAAGATACGCCTGCAAGGCGGTCGAGAGACTCACGCCCTGTTCTTTGCCGAGCCTTCTGAGTGAGGGCACGCGATCTCCAGGACGAAGAACGCCATTGGCAACCTGGTGGGTAAAGCGTTCGGCGATCCGCACGTACAGCGGGACATTGCTTTGAGCCGTTTTTCGCATACGTCTTGAACATAGCAGATCCCAAGAATGCAACTGTTATGGTAATAAAACTCTTCTTCTGACACTGTACATGGCGGCTGGTGTAAACGTAGGCTTCTGTCAGGGCGTCTCATGTCCGTATATGAGAGAATCGCGTCGTTGGGGATCAAGTTGCCCGAAGTCACACCACCCGTCGCAGCTTTCGCCCCCTTCGTGCGAAGCGGCAATCAGATCTTCCTGTCGGGCCATATCGCTAAGAAGGACGGCAAACCCTGGGTGGGACAGCTTGGCGAAAATCTCACCACCGAGCTCGGAACAACAGCTGCGCGCGGTGTAGCAATCGACTTGATGGCGACGCTAAATCTCGCTGTCGGCGATCTCAATAAGATTGGGCAAATCGTCAAGTTGATGGTCTTGGTTAATAGCGCGCCGACATTCACTGAGCAGCATCTGGTAGCCAACGGTGCATCGGAACTGCTCGCCGAAGTTTTTGGAATCAGCGGCAAGCATGCCCGGAGCGCATTCGGAGTTGCTCAAGTGCCCTTTGGCTCCTGTGTGGAAATCGATCTTATCGCGGAGGTTCACGAGTAATGGCGCTCAACCGATCCCACGCATACACGGTCGTCGACGTTTTTACGGCGGAGCCTTTGGCTGGAAATCCGCTCGCCGTTTTCCCGGACGCGTCGGAGTTTGATGCCGTGACCATGCAGAGGATTGCGAGAGAGCTCAACTTGGCGGAAACCGCCTTTGTCCTCCCGGCAACACGTAAAGACTGTGCAGTCCGCGTGCGCATATTTACTCCTGCAAAGGAGTTGGCATTCGCGGGACATCCCACCGTCGGTACGGCATTTGTGCTGGTGCAAAAGCGCATTGTCGCGAGCGATAGCAGAGAGTTCATGCTCGAAGAGGAGGTGGGTCCGGTCCACATTCGAATCGAGGGAGGACAACGTCCTCTCATTTGGTTGCGGACCCCGCCGATTCACGAAGGGAGGTGCTTCGATGGCGCTTCGTGCGCCAGAGCGCTAGGCCTGGAGCCAGAGGATCTTCTTCCGCTCAAACCGCAACTGCTGAGCGCCGGCAATCCGACGCTACTGATCGCGGTGAAAGATAAAGCCGCGGTTGATCGAGCATCGCTCGATTTGACTGGCTTAAAAGTCCTAAAGGGCGGCGCGAACGAAGTCTTCTTCGTCTTCTTGTTTGCCACAACACCGGATGGCGCCTATTCGCGGATGTTCGCTCCTGATTACGGAGTTCCAGAGGATCCGGCCACTGGAAGTTCCACAGGTCCTCTTGCTGTTTTCATGATTCGACAAGGTCTGCTATCGAGCTCGGCTGGCACGCGTTTTGTCAGCGAACAGGGAACAAGAATGGGCCGCCGTAGCCTCTTGCACGTAGAACTACGCGGCGAAAACGGGACCGACGGAATCTACGTCGGAGGTCATGTCACACCGATTATCGAAGCCGTGATGAATCTGCCTTCGCGGTGTTAAGAGGCTGACGTCATGACCCACGCGGATCTCATCGCCACAGTAGGTCGCCTCCGCTCGTTGAACTGAGGCGATTGGCTAAGGATCTGCCAGGCCGCGTGCTGGCGAAATTGGAAATGCGAAATCCCTGCGGGAATGTAAAGGATCGCGTTGCAGTTGCGCTAGTCCAAGATGCCGAATCGCGACGTCTGCTGAAACCCGGAAGGACGATCGTTGAGGCAACGGGCGGAAACACGGGCATAGGATTAGCTTTCGTCTGCGCAATTCGAGGTTATAGAATCATCCTGACCATGCCTGAGACTATGTCGGTAGAAAGAGTGGCGCTGCTCCGGCAGTTAGGAGCGGAAGTGGTGCTCACTCCCGGAATTCTCATGATCGACGCCGTTGCGCAAGCTCAGAAGATCGCGAACGAACTCCCCGGTGCCGTCATCCTCGATCAATTCAGAAATCCCGCTAACCCGGAGATTCATAGACGCACGACGGCCATGGAGATCTGGCAGGATACACAAGGCCAAGTCGATTCTTTTGTGTCTGCCATTGGCACCGGCGGAACCATCACGGGTGTGGGCGAGGTTCTTAAACAAAAGAGACCCGGTGTCCGAATCATCGGCGTGGAGCCCGCCAACGCTGCCATCCTTTCTGGCGGCCTGGTAGGGAATCACCAGATACCAGGAATCGGCGTCGGATTCGTCCCGGAAGTCTTGAACCGTTCAATTCTCGATGAAGTGATCGCCGTAACAGACGAACATGCCTTCTCATGTGCACGCCGTCTTGCACGCGAAGAAGGAATCATCGCCGGCGCTTCATCCGGAGCGGCAGTCCACGCGGCTCTTGCCATAGCCGCACGGCAAGACGCCGCCGGGAAGATCATCGTGGTGATTCTAGCCGACACGGGAGAAAGGTATATCACCACGGGCTTGTTTTCCGCAGGAGCGGAGCAGCCTCAGCGATGCACTCGCCCGGAAGCATTCGGCGAAACTAACATGGATTCATGAGCGGCCTTTTCCTCGAAGAATGTTTCGCCGTACTGACGCGGACTCCTGCGACGTTCGATGCTATGTTGCGCGGCCTCCCGGAACAGTGGACCACAGCCACCGAAGGGCCCGGCACGTGGAGTCCATATGTGGTTATTGGTCATCTGATTCACGGGGAGAAAACGGATTGGGTGGCGCGCGTGATGATCATCCTGGAGCATGGCCCCCATCAACCTTTTGAGCCCTTCGATCGAGACGCGCAGTTCCGCGATAGCCAAGGCAAACCGATCTCTGCATTGCTGGACGAATTTGCCGCCCGCCGCGCCGACAATCTCGTGCAGCTTCGAACTCTGGATTTGCAGCCAGCCCAATTAGAATTGGTGGGTACCCATCCCGCGTTGGGTCGAGTAACGCTGCGGCAACTCCTGGCGACATGGACCGCGCACGATCTTGCGCATATCCTGCAGGTCAGCCGGGTTATGGCGAAGCGCTATAAGCCGGAAGTGGGTCCCTGGGCGGAGTACCTTTCTGTAATGAGATAAACGCCCGATCCTTAGCACGGCTACGCTGAACGCCTTGGGAGATCTTTACCCGGACAAGTTTAACAAGCTACCTCAAAGGCAACCTGATGCATCGTCTGACACGTTTGGGCTACTCGGTGACACTGACTCCTGAGCAAGAAGCGGCTTGATCGCAGCTGATTTTCATGACAGGCAGGAAAGTAGCGGAGAGCATTGTCCGAAGGGATTGATCTGCCTGGGCTGTCCACATGCTGCAGCCGAAGAAAAGTGCCGTGCCCATCTTTCGGCGCATGCTGGCCAGCCACGAACGCAGCCTGATGGCTGCGCGAGGTCACAGCGAACCTGCCGCGCAGATCGCGGCACGCGAGATGGAGATTATCAGGATCAAGGGAGCCTTGCAGAGAGCGGAGGAACTCAGCGACGACGTGTCTGCTGTTATCGAACGCGCCGGGTGGAACACGTCAGTGGAGGGCAAGCGACGCATTCCAGCTCTCGATACGCTCCAGCCGATTTTTCGATCGGTTGTAGCTAATGCGCGTCACGTTGTTCCCTGGGTCTCTTATATCCACTTGGGTAATCGCGCCCGAGCGATCTAGCTATCGCGTTGGGAGGTTCGGAAGAGGAGGAACTGATGATGAGTTAGAGAAACCTCTTAATCCAGTCTAGCGGGCGCAAATCCCGTCTGACCAAAGTCGAGCAGACAGGTCAGTAGCAAGTCTTGCCATTCACCGGGCGACTGGTGGGTGCGAAGCGTAGACAGCGAGGAAGCAGGCCGTTAGGATTCAGCTCCGAAATCATTATATCGTCGTGATGCCGACGCCTTTAGCCTAGCGGAAGGCAGCATCCGGCAGCGACCGTTACAGGCGAGGTCGTGCTGGAGTCGCCGGAGTCCCCAGCCCGGGGCATGCTTCCAAAGAGATTGGCCGGGAACCCAAGAGAGCTCCCCATCTCCCCCCACACCAAGAGGAACGCCTCTTATATCGGGGGTACGTGGTCCCGAGGGTCGACCGGAGGGATCACGGAGAGATGGCGAGCAGTCTTACGACTCCATAGTACCGGTGAAGGTGGGGAACCGCAGGGCTTCGGTAAGGAGCGGCCACGATACCCACTGGAGGGAAGGGGGGAACAAGCAACGCATCTGGGGAAGGAAACATAACCGAGACTCAGAACTCGAACCATTATGTCCACAGAAATCAACAGACTATCTGAACTCGCCAAGGAAGATCCGAAGCGACGATTCTTTTCGATCGCTCACTTGATCACACCCGAGAAGATGTACGCGGCATTCCTGAATCTACGAAAGGAGGCCAGTGCCGGGGTGGACGGCGTAACCTACGAGGAATACGAAAGGGACGCTGCGAGAAACTTCCGCGAACTGCATCAGCGGCTCAAGGATGGCAAGGATCGGGCCCAACCACTGCGTCGAGTGTACATCCCCAAGGAAAACGGGAAACAGAGGCCGATCTCGATTCCCGCCCTCGAGGACAAACTCGTGCAGAAGGTGATGGTCAAAATACTGAGTGCCATCTACGAGCAGGATTTTCTCGACTGCTCCTACGGGTTCCGACCCGGACGAGGAGCACACCATGCATTGGACGAAGTGGGGCGGATCATCTGCACCCGGCCCACGGGATGGATTCTGGAGCTAGACATCACCTCGTACTTCGACACGATTGTGAGGGAGCAACTCATCGAGATGATCGAGAGGCGAATAAGCGACGACAGCGTGCTTCGACTGATCCGCAAATGGATCCAGGTCGGAGTCATTGAAGAAGGCAGACTACTCATGAGTGAAACCGGGACCGGACAAGGACAACCGATCAGTCCGATCCTGGCCAACATCTACCTGGACCACATTCTCGACGAATGGTTCGAGGAAGTGGTGAAGCCGCGGATGAAGGGCGAAGCTCACGAGATCCGGTTCGCCGACGATGCCATCTTGTGCTTCGAACGCAAGGAGGACGCGGAAAAGGTGAAGGAAGTCTTAACCAAGCGATTTAGCAGATTTGGTTTGACTCTTCATCCGGAGAAGACGCGGCTTGTGGAATTTGGGCGATATGCGGCGAGGAACGCGAAGAAACAGGGAAAGAAACCCCAGACCTTCGATTTTCTCGGGTTTACCCACATGTGCGCCCGCAGCCGGAAGGGGAAGTTTACCGTGCACGTGAAGACGATCGGTAAACGGTTCCGCAGGGGGCTGAAGGCGATCACCGAATGGTGCCAGAAGCACCGGCACGAGCCCGTGGACGCGCAACAGAAAACCCTGAACGCCAAGCTCCGCGGCCACTACCAGTACTACGGACGACCGACGAACTACCGTAGTCTCCAGCAGTTCTATCGGAGCGTCCGTCGGATATGGAAGCGAGGGCTGAGTCGCCGCACGCGCGGGCGCTGGTTGACGTGGGAACGATATGACCAAATCCTGCGGCAGCATCCGTTGTTACTACCCCGGATCATGCACCCTTGGAAGGGGGCAGGGAGTACTGCTTGAGGAACCCGCTGCGGGAAATCTGCACGGTGGGGTCTGTGAGGGAGGAGACTTCAGTGGACCATGGTGGATCTTCACGCGCACGAAACCGGAAACGGTGGATAGAAGCCTAGAGAAGCCTACAGCCTACTGAGTCTCCTCTACTCGGAGATCGCAGCCCAGAGAGAAGTCATCCGTGCAAAGCTAAGCTCGGCCACACGTTTCCCCAGGCGCTGTTGCGACACGGCAACTGCATTGTGCAGTTTCACTGTGCACGCGGGGACCTCTGCCACATATAGCATTGGAAGAAATGTCGTGCCGCGGCGTGCTGTTCGCTCTGCCAATCTCCGCGAAGCCTTTTTTGGACCGCAACGGCCATCGCGTCGAATTGACAGGTTAGCCGCTGACGAAGCTGGGTACTAACTAATGAGGAATGCCTTTTTTTCTGCAGCAAAATTGTCTCGTTTAGTTCGCGTTATCTGGTCTGCAACGAATTCACGATCCAAAGCACTATTGCACGACTAGGCAGTTCTATTTTCGGAATATCCTGGCCGGATGAGGCTAACCATCGCGACTCTCCATCCCGAGTAAGGTGGCAAGGGTGAAGGCATCAGCGTCCTGCTTTGTCGTGGTTGATGAAAGTCAACGCTGGTCCAAGACTGGACTTAAGCCCGATCGGCCCAAGAAGGGAACACAGGAATAGAAATGCAGAGCACCGCACCGTCCAATTTGGATGCTGAGGCAATCCCAAGGCGTTGCCCTGTTTGGGTTTGGGATGAAGATCTTGGGCGGCGGCAGCTGATGCTTGACACACTCGGCACGCTGCCATGCGTGTCTCCGGAGGCTGCGTCGTCATCGCAACATTTCGCCTCGGGCAGTACGGCCGGAGGGGTCGTATTTGCGATTTCCGGCGCAGCACAGTCTTCAGACTTGAAGTTAATTAACACCCTCACGCATAGATTCGCGTTTGTTGTTTGTGTGACGGCTTGTTGGCACGAGGCAGATTTGGCAACGTTCTGCCAATTGCTGCTGGCAGGCGCCAGCCACGTTATCAGTGCGAGTGAGAACGACTTCGCAATCCAACTTCGCGCGCACGTTCAGGGGGATGCGGAGCGCATGCTGGCATCAAAAGCAGAGGAGGAAATTCTGCTGTCGCTCATGTCCAAAGTGGGCTTTGCCGGACGCAGTACAGAGGCCTTCTCACTATTTCGGACGCTTCGAGGCGTCAGTTCGATGACTGAAATGCCCGTTCTCATTACCGGGGAAACTGGAACCGGAAAAGAGCTGATTGCGTGTGCCATCCATGCGCTGGACGCCAGGCGGTTCCGACAGCCCTTTGTCAGCATCAACTGCGCCGCCTTGCCCGAGCAACTTTCCGAGAGCGAGTTGTTCGGCCACCAGAGAGGTGCATTTACGGGGGCTGAACGGGAACGCGCCGGCCTCTTCCGGAGCGCCGAGGGTGGTGTGTTATTTCTCGACGAAGTCGGTGAATTGAGTCTCAATCTGCAGGGTAAATTGCTGCGGGTCCTGCAGACTGGCCGCTTGCGTAGTCTAGGAGCGGACCGGGAAGTGGCGATCAATGTTCGGGTCGTAGCCGCGACGAACCGGCGGCTCGATCAAATGGTGGGTGGCGGCACCTTTCGTGAAGACCTGTTCCACCGGCTGAATGTCTTGTCCGTCCACATTCCACCCCTGCGCGATCGCATCGCCGATATCGAGCCTTTGGTCCGCCACTTTATCGAGAAGTACTGCCCGCTATGGCAGGCGAAAGGCCGTCCGACGATCGGCAGCGACTTCATTCGCGGTTTGGAAAAGTCAAGCTTGCCAGGAAATGCGCGTCAGTTGGAGAATGTCGTGCGCCGCGCATTATTGGATTGGGAAGGCACGGGATCTTTGTCCCTCAGGAATCTTCCTCCAGAAATTTGGCAGGAGCTCTCGGAAGCTCCCGGACTGGCGACCTCCCCGCCCGAGGCCGGCGAATCCCGAGAGCTCGCGTCCACGGCTCCGTTGGAGGTTCATGCGGTCGAGTACTTGCAGCGCCACGATTGGAATCTCACGCACGCGATCCAATATCTGGAGTCGGTGTTGGTGCGCGGCGCCCTGACCGCTGCCGGCGGAAATCAATCCGAAGCGGCTCGTCTCCTGGGTATCACTCCGCGCAGTGTCTATAACAAACTGCATAAGTACGCCGCCTGAGCCGGAAGTTCTCTTCTGCCCTTGCAGGTTCGGAAAGCTTTTTCCGGAACTAGTTTGCTGCCATACCCGCTCGGCAAATGTTCGGCCTTTATTCTCAACTGCCTAAGTTGGCACTTCTCCTGCTATAGCGATCATGCTGATGCTTGCGAAAGCGCTAACGTGGAATTACTGAATCAGCAAGTGCAGTTTAGAGTTTGCGATATCTACCTTCCCCATCCGCAAACCGTGATGGGCGAGTTGTACGGCGCAAACGTTCTGCAAGGACGAGTGTTGGATATCACCGAAAACGACGGCGGCGCGAAATTTGCCGTCGTCAGAGTGGCGGAACTGAAGAACCCAGTCGTGATCGCGCTGGAACACGTTACCGGCGTGGAGCGCAACGGACAGAGAGGGAGGAGATTATGAGCGCAGCGCGAGTCAGTGCCTTCAATCCCAATACCATGCGCCGGCAATATCTCCCGGAAGACGACCCGTATCCGACCATCCGAAGCGTTCTCGCCCCGGAATTCGCCGGATTACCGGCGGAAGATGTAGAGAGTCTGCTGGCGAGCAACGGGATTCGCGCGGAAGACATGGAGGGGTTCCTCGACGATGTGGGACATGCATTCAGTAGCGCTGCGAAGGCGGTTGCTCCTATCGCGACCAAGGCCCTGCCCGGAATTATCTCGGGCGCGGCCACGGGCTGCGCACTGGGACCTTGGGGTTGCCTGGGCGGCGCGCTGATCGGTGGCGTGAGCAGCGCACTGTCAAGCGGAGGGGGCAAGCCCGCAGGCGCGGGTGGAGGCGGAGCGGGAGGGATTGTATCTGGCATCGCCAGCGCGCTTCCTGCCATCGCAGGCGCGGTCGGTGGAGGCGGCGGGAGCGGAGCGGGAGGGATTGTATCCGGCATCGCCAGCGCACTTCCCGCCATCGCAGGCGCGGTCGGTGGAGCCGGAGCCGGGGCCGGAGGTGGAGGAGTCGCATCCGGCATTGCCAGCGCGCTTCCTGCGATCGCCGGGTTAGTCGGTGGCGGCGGTCAAACCGGAGCTCCCGACGGCGGAAAAACCAATCCCGCCGGTGTGCTGCTGGGTTTGCTGCAGCGGCCAGAGATGATGCAGTCTCTGATGTCGATGGCGTTGGGACCGGCGGGACGTAAGGACGTGCCCGTGGGCGGGACCTCGGTGCCGGTGGCCGCATTCGCAAATCTGCTGGGCGCGCTCGGCTCGAAAGCTTTTGCGCAAGCGGAGGCATGGGCGGAGCCCAGCGAAGATCTGCCGGACTACCTCTACAAGAACGGCACGCTTGCGGTGGATCCAGCCGTGCCCGCACAACGCGCGGCGGTGCTCCTGGAGATGTTGGGGCAGGCGGCCGCGCGCACTCCGGTTGCCCCCCGGGTCTCGAGGCCGGAGTTTACCGAGGCAGACGAATACTACGACGCGCTCGACATGGCGGAACTCGACTTTCTCGAGATGGAGGGAAACGATGAGTTCGATGACTGATGTAGTGATGCAGATGATGATGGGCGCATCCCCTCAGGCCGGCATGGGCGCCGCCAATCTCCCGGATTTGCTGGCCACGCTGGCACAGCGCGATCCGCGCATGGCGCCGCTGGTGCAGCAGATGCAGGCGCGTCTGGCCGCGCGGAATAACGAGGCCGAAGCTGCGGCGGAAGAAGAAACAATCCCCGAGCCGGAGATTTTGCAGCCGGCGAAACCCCCTGAGCAGGGCCGCAAGCTGAAGAAGCTGGCCAAGACAATGTTCACCGAACTGCAGGCCTTGCGCAAGCGCAACGACACGCTGGCTGACGCCCTGGGCGCGTGCCATTTGTGCTGGGGGGAAGACCGGGCCTGCGTCTATTGCGCCGGAGAGGGCCAGGTCGGCGCCTTTCTGATCGACGTGAAGACTTTTGAGGATGTGATCGGACCCGCCGTACAACAAGTAACCCAGCGGCCGCCATTGGCTAAGCCGCAAATCACCAATAAAGGAGAAGCAAATCATGCCGGACTACGAGTTGGATGAGAGCCTGGACGAAATGTTCGAAAGCGACGAGTCGGATGAGTCGAGCGATGAAGCGGCCCGCAGTTGGTCGCGGCCGCGCGCTCCCAAAACGGCGAACGGGCGGGGATTGTATACCCCCCGTCCGCAAACCCAGTACGTAACCCAGGCGCAGCTGCAAACCGCGCTGGCCAAAGTGGGCGCGCAGGTGCGCACCAATGCCAACGCCATCAGCCAAATCGGAGGGCGTGCGTCCGCCGCCGCTGCCGCGGCGAAAAAAGAATCGATGGACCGCAAGAAGGATATTAGCGGGGTCCGGAGCAACCTGAGCCAGACGCAGCAAATGGCAGCCATCATGCCTTTGCTGACGCAGCCGCAGAGTACGGGACCGGTCAAGGGACTTTCGGGCGACGGAATTCCGGACGGAACGAACCTTCTGATCAACAGCGGCAGCACCACCAGTCTGCTTCTGCCCTTGCTGCTCATGACCAGCATCGGCGACGGCAGCGGCAGCAGTTCAGGAGGCGGAGGATTGTTCGGCGGCGGCGGCGATAGCACCAGCACAATGTTGATGCTCGCGCTCGTGCTCGGGCTCGGAAAATAGCGCTTCGCCAACATTTCATCACCAAAAAAGGAGGAATCAGCGATGCCGCTCTTATCGGGCGTAATAGCCATGCAGTACGCGATCAACGAAGGACTGGATGACGCCAACAAGTATCTGCTGTTGGGATGGGCGTTAGGCTCCAATCCCATGGGATTGGGGGTCACGCTTGCGCTCGCCAATCAAGAGGCAGAACAGTTGCCGCCGGCGAGCCCTGTCGTTACGGGTGTTCCTCTCAGCATAGCCACTGTGAGCATCCCGAACGCTGTTCTGAACGGTAGTTACACGGCCGCACTAGTCGCGACCGGAGGCAATTCACCCATCACTTGGAGCGTGAGCAGCGGAACGCTACCTCCAGGCTTGGCCCTCAATTCCACCACTGGAGCCATCACCGGTGCACCCACGACATTAGGATCGTTCAACTTCACGATTCAGGCCCAGGATGCCTCCGGGAACAAAGCCCCGCAGCCGTTCAGTATTTCCGTCGGACCGGCGCTGAGCATTACGACGACCAGCCCCCTTCCCGGCGGAACCGTGAACGCATCGTACTCGGCATCTCTGGCTGCTAGCGGTGGGACACAGCCTTACAGTTGGAGTGTCTCCGGTGGTTTGCCGGCAGGCTTGACGTTGAATGCCAGTTCCGGGACTATCACCGGAGTTCCAACCGTATCGGGTACGTTCAACTTTACCGTCACGGTGACCGACGCGACGAACTCGGTGTCCTCGCTGCAGGCGAAGTTGACTTTGAATCCAGGACTGAACATCGTCACCACGCTGCCGGACGGATCGGTCGGCAGTCGCTATCCGTCTCAGACCTTGAGCACCGATGGGGGAACTCAGCCGTTTACCTGGGCCGTCATTAACGGTGCTTTGCCGGCTGGTCTTACTCTGAGCTCCGTGGGTGTAATCAGTGGGACTCCCGCTACTGCGGGTAAGTCGGAGTTCACGGTGAAGGTGACCGATTCGGTCCAAGCCACATCGACCGAGGAGTTCACTCTGAACATCGCAGCCGTCACAGCGCTCAAAACCGCTCGAGCCAAGCCTTAGCCCAAGCTCGGCGAACGGTGAAGGAGACGAACTCCGTGGGGAGATGCTATGGACCCGGCGTTGCACGAATTGATCGGAGCGGGACAGCCATCCGACGAGGTGGCGGTTCTGCTCCGGTTGGGTCACGATGTGGTGCCCGAAGGGGCTCGCATTGTGGCTCGCTTGGGAAACATAGCGACGGCGCGCGTGAGTCGGAGCGCCATCTGGAGAATTCACGAGACCAGCGGGGTGCGCAGCGTAAAGGCGCCTCATCTCTACGGACCGGACTGGCTCGGGGTAGCGCAAGAAGCCGACAGTGCAGAGGTGCGTCCCTCCGACGAGCGGCGTCCCGACGACGTCACTCAGACCGGACGTGGGGTGGTGGTGGCGCTCATCGACTGGGGTCTCGATGTCGGCCATCCCGACTTCCGCAACCGCGACGGAAGTTCGCGCATCATGGCGCTCTGGGATCAGCGCGCCCGGCTGGGCGGCCACTCTAACAATCGTTACGGTTACGGCTGGGTTCATGACCGGGCGAGTATTGACCGGGCCCTACGGCAGCGCGATCCCTACTCGGTACTTTCCTATCACCCAGCCGACGCGGGGGCCGGGCCCACTCACGGAACGCACACGGCGGGAATCGCCGCCGGCAACGGACGAGGCGGCGGGCCCGCCGGCATGGCTCCGGAGTGCGACATCGTGTTCGTTCATCTGGCAACCGCCACCGGGGAGCGCGGCGATAACCTGGGCGATTCTGTGGCCCTGCTGGAAGCTATCGACTTCATCGCTCGCGTAGCCGATCAAAAACCTTGGGTCCTGAGCCTGAGCATGGGGCGCCACGCCGGACCGCACGACGGCTGCACCCTTACGGAACAGGGGATTGATTCGGCGCTCTCCGCGGTCCCTGGCCGCGCCTGCGTGCAGAGCACCGGCAATTATTACAGCCGACCCATCCACACGCAGGGAGTTTTGCGTCCCGGTGAAGTGCGTGACATCGGCTTTCACACTGGCGAAGAGGATGGTTTCGCTCACGAAATCGACATTTGGTATTCGGGCAGGGACCGAATCACCTTCGAGTTGATCGCGCCCTCGAATACTCCCGCGGCGCGGGCCGAAACGGGAGCGAGAACTACAGTCGTGATCGGGAGCCAGAGCGTGGGCCGTTTGTACAATCGCCGCCGCGATCCCAATAATCACGACAACCAGGCTCATGTGTACCTGGACCCATCCGCTCCGCGGGGCACCTGGACCCTGCGCTTGCGCGGTACCGACGTTATCGATGGCCGCTACCACTGCTGGGTGGAACGGGATCCGTCCTGTTCCACCTGCCAGCCCAGCTTCGAACCCAACGACGTGGTTCCATCCTCGACTACGGGAACAATCTGCAATGGATTTCTGACCGTCGCCGTGGGTGCTTACGACGCGCATCGTCCGGACCGGCCGCTCGCGACCTTCAGCAGCTCCGGCCCCACCCGCGACGGACGCTTCAAGCCCGATATCGTCGCCCCTGGGGTCGAGGTGTTGTCGGCACGTTCCGCGCCGCGGACGCCGGCTGCGAACGATTCCAAGGTAGCGCGCATGTCGGGCACCAGCATGGCGGCGCCCTTCGTGGCAGGCACCGTCGCCCTCATGTTCGAGGCGGCGAGCCAGCCGCTGCCTGTGCGTCAAACCCGTGAACTGCTGCTCCAGGCTGCAAATCCTCTTGTGGGCGAGTCGCAAGCGCGATGGGGCAGTGGCTACGTCGATGTGGCTGCGGCGGTTGCGCGAGCCGCGGAATTGAGAGCGGACTACTCGCGCCACCAGTTCAAAGCATTGGTCACGGAGCAGGAAAAAACCGCCAGGAAGGGACGAACGCCATCGGCTTTGGAAGAGGCCGCGACCGATCCCGCCTGGGCGACGGCAAGTAGCTGTGTTCCGATTACAGCCGGCAGGAGTACTTCTATGTCATCTCAAACTCTGATTCTCAATGGACAAGCCCAGGGGGGGAAATGCGGCTGCGGCAGGCACCACACCAACAGCGCGGATTCTGCCGCCGATTTGTTGCGGCAAATGCTCGAGGCCCCTGGTTTATTTGCCCGGCGATGGAATCGGCCGGAAGCGAGCCGTGGTTTCGAAATTATCGCGGGCCCGGGCCAGCCGCTGATCTCTGAGCCTCTGGCCGGGGACATCCTGATTCGCGTGATTGATGGCGGCAGCGGGCATGCTGCGGTGGTCGCGTCTCCCGGTCTATGGCGAGCCGAAGAACTCGGCGATCGCGGGCTGCAGACCAACAGCGAGGCTGAGGGTTTTGTTCACGTGCAGGAGCACGGACCATTTCCGCGCGATGCTTCGGAAAGGTTTGCTCGCGGCGTCACCGACCGCGCGGGCCGTTTGCTCGAAGACCTTCTGCTCTTGCGCATCGTGGCGCCACCGCCGCCGACTGTAGTCCAGGTGCAGCAGCCCCAACCCACGCCTGGCGCCAAAGCCTCGACAACCGCAGGAACAGATCAAGACGATGCCGCCGCCAGCATAGGCGAGTGGGGAGAAAACATCGAAGCCGGAGAGAATCTTGACTCGCCTGCCGAAGATACGGGCGTGATCGGAGGAGACGATCGTGTCCGCATCACCCCGACGAGCGATGCGCCCTGGCGCTGGATGTGCCACGTCGAACTGCAAGATCAGCGCGACCGTTCCGAAGGCCACGGTTCGGGGGTCCTGATTTCTGATCGGCACGTCCTAACCGCGGCCCACGTGGTCTGGGATGCCGCTCAGGACCTTCACCTGCATGGGGTTCAGGTGAGCCCCGGACTGGACTACGACGACGATCCATTCGGCACCTGGGTGGCCAGTCGAGTGAGAGTCTGTCCGAAATATGATCCCTCCGATAAGGATAATCAAGAGTGGGACTATGCCCTGATTACTTTGGACAAATCTGTCGGCAAGGCGCCCTTCAAGAGTCTCGGGAAGCAGCCTCTGCGCTTTTGGGGCGCCGGCGAATTCGCCGGTAAGTTCACCATGGGGCCGGGCGATGCCAACGTGTTAGTACACAGCGATGCCCTCACCGCAGGTTATCGAGGCAACAAAGCTTACGGTAAGGAACTCTGGTTTGCCAAAGGCAAGTTCCGGCAAATCAGCGCGCCGCGCTATCCCAATTCCATCTACATGACCGCGGACACGACCGAAGGTCAAAGCGGATCGCCCCTTTGGGTCAAAGAGGAGCAGGATGCGCTGCGCATGGTGGGAGTGGTGGTCTGCGCCGGCAAGAACGCGAATATCGCCCGCCGCATCACGCCAGGCATGATCGCAGAATTGAGGAAGTGGATCGCAGAGGACAAGGAAACTCCATGGATGGGGACGGGCGAAGCGGCCGGGATTCCAGAGTTTGCAGCCGGGGATGGCGGGCAAAGCGCCGACTCGTGGACGAACCCGGAAGACGAGGTCACCTGCGACCACATCGACGCTTCCCAACTCTCGTGGCCGGGCGCTTCGGCGCAGCAACTCGACCTGATGCGCCGGGTCTACCTGCGCCAGGTTACCGCAGCTTGCCAAAGCCGCGCTTTCGTCGGGGACGTTGCCGATTCCGAATTGGGTGACGTAGAAAATGGAGTTCGATTGCGGCAGCCCGCAGCGCCTGGTTGCCGCGCTCTGCTTGCGTCCGCGCGTCTCGCGCTCTCAAGCGCCTCCGGCGTCCACGTCAGCAACATCGGAGTGCTCAGCGGATACCGGCCGGCCACGCGCCAATTGGCGAACTGGAATCGAAACTTTCCCCGGTACTTCGGCGAGACTCAAGCGGACCGCGCCGCGGCCGACGGCGGTGAATTCGGTGACGCTGCCGCGGCATTCTTGACGCGCTACATATCCCGCCGCCTCGCCGCCCCTGGATTCAGCCTGCACAACGACGGGCGCGCGGTTGACTTCAACACGGTGCAAGACGGAAAGTCCATGGGGGCGGACACCAGCGCAAGCAACCGGGCGAATTGGAAAGCGTCGTGGTTTTTCAATTTTCTGGTCGCGAACGCCAATTCTTACGGTTTCTTTCAGAACACATCCATCGACGAACCCTGGCATTGGGAATACCGCGCCGCCGCGCCCGCAGCTCAGTCGACCGAAGCCATTGGACTGCTGCCGTCGCCCGATACAAACGCGCCCGAAGGCTACGGCTTCAAAGCTTCCGTCCCGGCTGAACTCACGATTGCCAAAGGGCGGCTGGAGAGGTCGAATACGCCACTTCTGGCCGCACACCGCGGTACTCAGCCGGATCTGATCCTACGCTGGAATGACATGACCGATCCCGCCAGCGTCGACGTTGTCGTCCACCTGCACGGTTACAGCTCGGATCGGGCGCTCATGAGCTTGCGGCGAAAGGAAGCCTACAGTGGCCTGGATTTCTCCAATCCCGACGATTCCAACGACACCAGGCCGGGACGGACTGCCGCGACCTTGTGTGTTCTGCCCCGTGGTTCCTACACGGGAGATGAGCCCAAAGCCAATCCAGAGCGCTACACTTTTCCGGCTCTCGCCACACCCGCCAGGTTGCGCGAGCTGGTTACTTACAGTCTGGGACAGTTCCAGTCTTCTACGGGCGCGAGTTCCGGCCTGTCGATGGGGCGCATGATCCTGACCGCCCACTCCGGCGGGGGAGCCGGACTGATGCGGATTCTGGCAAACAATACGAACGACGAAATGCAGATCGACGAAATCGAAATATTCGACGCACTGTATGGTTCCGCTACGCAGGATGCGGTGCGGCCACTGACGTTATGGATCAACCGGCGCATCGCCGCCGAAATACAGAATTGGACGACAGGTAAGACGCAGGCGGACAGTGGAATCTGCATCCTGTTTCGTCGAGGCGGGACCGACCCCCAGAGTCAACTGGTACAAGGCGCGATTCAAGCTGCCATAAGCGCAGCCCCATCCGACGCCCAGGCGATCTTGAATGCAGCCTATCGAGTGCACCGTACCGAAGTGGCTCATGGGGAGATTCCACGACGCTTCGGATGGCGGCTCCTGGCGGACAAAGCGCAGATTTTCCCGGAAACGGCGGGAGCAGTTACCGCAGGATGAGCCTGGCCCCAGCCGGCCTTGCAGGTCCTGGACTCGAAAAACCGCCGCCCGTCGGAGAGGAGTGAACCCGTGCCATCAGAGATTCTGGTTTCTACGGAGAGCGCGAGACTGATCCGAGTTGCCGAAGGTCTAGGCCCTCTGAGTGACGATATCGACATAGCGGGAGCCGTGCTGCTGCGCCAATTGCTGGCCACGCCGGGATCGTTTTGTCGAAAACTAAAACGCGGGCAGCAACTCGACGGTCTGCAGGTGATTGCGCGTTCGCGTGAGCCGCTACTGTCGCAGCCGCAACTGGGAGACATTGTCATTCGCATCGTCGAGGGCGGAGCCGGTCACGCTTCGGTCGTGGCTACCCCCGGCATGGTGCGACTGGAGGATCTCGGCGATCGGGGTCTACATCCGGATAGCCGATCGTCTCAGGGCTACGTTCACGTTGTCGAGCCGGCTCCAGTCGCCAGGCGAGCCAACGACGGGTTCGCGCGCGGCTTGACCGATTCCGCCGGCCGAGTGCTTGACGATCTCGTGCTGCTTCGTCTCGCGACTTCTCCCACTGTGATTACTGTGCCCCAAGTCACCACGCTGGATCAGTCCCCGGCAGGCGCGACATCGGTGGAGGGATCGGCCTCGTTGGCGTTCCCGGAAAATTTGGGCGATCCTCAGCCCCACCTGGCGGATGCCCTCGACCAGTGTGCCGCCCAAACCAAGTCTCTGCACAGATCGCTTTCGGCTGCGGACAATCCCAGCCGCATCAGCCGCTTGGCGATCGCCGCTGAGACGCATGTGACGGTGGACGCGAATCCCTACGATGGGCTGGATCGAGGCCGGTTGGAGGCCGTGATACGAGCAGCCTTCCACTCGACTCAAATGCCGGAAACGTTGCTGGCCTTATGGGCGAGGGAAGGAAGCTTGCGCATGACCACCTCGGCTACCGCAGTAGCCAATGCCTCCACAGCGGACAATGCGCGCTCTCTGTTCCGTTGCGGCATCTACTACCGGGACTTTGGCTCCGATCACTTCTTAGTCACACACTACGATCCCGATCTTCACGATAACGTCTGGGATGACAGCGACGAGGCGGCTCCGAAACACGAAAAGCACTTTCGGGCGAGGGTCGCGGAGCTGGTGAAGTCGGGCTCGTTGAGCGAAGATATCGGAGCCGCCACCACTGCCGAGCTTGCGGTCTCCGCCTCCGCTCCCTTTAGCGTGACTCCGAGCGTGAAGTTTTATGCGCTTTCTCTATTGCTGATGGACGCGCTGTTCACCAGCAGGCAGCAGAATACTTTCCCGCAGATCGCCTCGCTGAGTACGGTACTTAACTATTTGCAGTGGAATATGGGAACCACACGGTTCACGGAGTTCCTGGTTTCGGCGGATCGCCACCGGCAGGAGAAGGCCTACACGACCGCTTCCGGAGATGCAATGCCGCTGGAGCAATGGGCTCTGCACACTCGGGTCGGCAGCAAGGAGTGGCGGCAGTCGCGCATCAACGCGATTCGCTTCATGCACTACCAAGATAGTTACCGGCCCATCTTCGCCGCGTCAATGAACTCGATCCGGCCGGCCACGGGCGCGTCCGCTTCGCCCAGCCCGAAGGCGAAGTCGGCGGAGACCACATCTGCTGTGTCCGATTCCGAGAGTGCGCCGGTTCGGCCCAAGGCTTCCGCCTGCGCCTATTTCTTCAAGGGGAATCGTTATCTGCGATATAACATCGCCTCCGACACGGTCGATTTCGGACCGCAGCCGACCTCCGGATTTTGGCCTCACTTGCCGGCAGAGTTCCAGAGCAACCTCGATAGCGCCATCAATTGGGGAGATGGCCATGCCTACTTTTTCAAAGGCGCCCGCTATCTCCGTTACAACATCGCCACCGATCGTGTCGACGTTGGACCCGTCGAGATCTCACGCTACTGGACGAATTTACCCGCCGAGTTCCAGAGCGACATCAAAGCTGCCGTCAACTGGGGTGACGGCCACGCCTATTTTTTTAAGGGTTCGCGGTATTTGCGCTACAACATCGCCAATAACACAGTCGACGTCGGGCCAGTGGAGATCGCCCGCAATTGGACCAACCTGCCGGCGGAATTCCAAAACAACCTCGATACGGTGGTGAACTGGGGCGATGGCCACGTCTACTTTTTCAAGGGCTCTCGGTACTTGCGTTACAACATTGCGAGCGATTCGGCCGATGTGGAGCCCACGGAGATTGCGCGTAATTGGACCGCCTTACCCGTGGAATTCCGAAGCGACATTGGGGCCGCGATCGACTGGACCTTCCCTTGCGACATCGCCGGGCTCATGCGCGCCGCGGGGTTAACCGTGAATGAGGTTGGAAACTGGCGGACGCGGAAACGGCCCGGCTCCTTCACGCCCATCGGCGTCATGATGCACCACACGGCGGGTAGCAGTTCTCTCGGCGTTGTAACCAACGGCCGTTCAGATCTCTCCGGCCCGCTCGCCAATTTTCATATCGAAAAAAGTGGCCTGATCAATCTGGTATCGGCAGGCCCGGCGAATCATGCCGGCCGCGGCGCACAAGTAGTTCTTGACGAGGTGAAGCGCGGCATCGCGCCCACGGGAACTGCAGCCGCGCGCGGACTCCCCGACAGCCCGGGCGGAAATAGCTTCTTCTACGGATTCGAGAATGAAAACCTGGGCGACGGCTCAGACCCTTGGCCCGACGCTCAGCTGGATGCTATGGCCCGTGCCGCCGCCGCCCTTTGTCAACTTCACTGCTGGAATGAGACCCGGGTGATCGGCCACAAGGAATGGACAGCTCGCAAGATCGACCCAAATTTTGACATGAATGACTTCCGCGCCAGAGTGGCCGGATTTTTCTAAGGCTGGGCGACCGTGGCTTGCAGAAGGGATCTAGCTATGGTTGTGGCGGTCATCTCAAACCCGCTGCGGCCAGAGCCGGAGTGATTGAGGTCAGAACGGCAAGATGTACATTGGCGACGAACTAGCAAAGCGATTCGGGTTCCACACGTTCAGACATTCGCTCACGTCGTGGCTCATGGCTAACGATGAGAATCCGCAGATCGTTCGTGCGATGCTTCGGTGGACAAACCTCAACATGCTCAGCCACTACACGCACGGCTTCAAGGCAGACAAACTTGAAGCTCAGGGCGCTGTGCTGGAAAAACTTGTTCGGGAGCCGAATCGGGAGTTGGATGTTGTGAGCAAAACCGCAACGCCTGCAAATGATTGAAAGAAATGGTAGGCACGAGGAGACTCGAACTCCTGACCTCTACCGTGTCAAA
>Ga0187847_10000666_pt1 | contig 35905 bp, 35 predicted proteins | sample June2016WEW_4_10_FD_132458 | JGI IMG/M metagenome (GOLD analysis project Ga0187847, IMG submission 132458) | Peatland microbial communities from SPRUCE experiment site at the Marcell Experimental Forest, Minnesota, USA - June2016WEW_4_10 | ecosystem: Environmental > Terrestrial > Soil >...
CGCGCTCAGCTGCTTGACTCCGCTCCTCGTCTTCATGCGGCCGCCGGCTTTGGCAGATCGCGACGCTTGTCAATGAATTCCGCCCGGATCTGCATTGTGTGGGCATTGCCAGAGAACTTGCGTGGGATCAGCAGCAGTAGCAGATTGGCAATGATCAAACCAGAGTCCTGATATTGTTCGGAAGGAATTCTCGGCTGCGACCTTTTCAGCGGTCTTTGCTGCTTTCCGCTGTGCCATCGGATCAAGGCCGGTAGCGAGCAGCCTGCGAGCCTCGGCGTGGCGTTCCCTGGCTAGTGCGAGAGGCACATCCGGGTACTTGCCAAAAGCCATGAGCTTTTCTTTTCCTTCGTGGGTATATGCCCATCGCCACAGTTTTCCGCCTGCCGGGGTGACCCAAAGGAAAAGGCTCCCGCCGTCGCTCATGCGATACGCTTTCTCCTTTGCCTTGGCCCTACGAATCTCCACATCTGTCAGCGGCATTTCAACCTCCTAAAAGCACCGCCGCTGAAAGTACCCCCCCAATCGGAAGAAAGATACCCCCCGAAGTACCCCCGCAGCGTCTGGCTTCCATAGTACCGCTTCGAACGGTAAAATCCACAGAATCCCTGTGCCTATTGGGTTTTATTTGGGATATCGCACTTCTTCGAACTATATAGAACTAATCTTTGGTGGCAGTGAGGGACTCACATTTGAAGCTAAACGATTGATGATACGTTAGATACTTTTGGCTCGAAGAAAAATACCCCCAAATGTACCCCCGGAGCGAGGCGGTGTCGGCTCAATTCGGCGGCGCACAACCATTTGTGATTTTATTTCAAATATTTTGACCCAATTTGCCGTTACATATCTTTGAAAGAGCAGTTTATCCGGGTACTATATTCCTTCAAAAACTGCCACTCGAAATTCGTCAGATGAACTTGAGCTATTATAGGACGCCCCTCAGGAATCTAAAGGTCCAGCAACATGACGCCGGACGATGAAGGCGGGACGTATCCATACCTGCTTCACTGGTGGTGGCTTTGACCACCAGTTTCAAATTGCATTCAGCATTGATAAGGGTTGAGACTCCTATGCGCAGAAGCGGATGTCGGCCTAGTATTCACGCTGGGTGTGTGCGGAGGAATTTGCGCCATGAGCACCGATGGGATCATTTTCGTAGTTGATGATGATAAGGTTGCGAGTAGAACCTCTGTCCGCCGCGAGCGGCTCACAACGACACAAATTATCACAGCAAGGCCGCTCGCGAAGGCGAAATCCGCCGGGACAATCCCTCCCGTGTAGTACAGGAACAATCCGCCGGCAAATCCCGCGAAAGCCCCGGCCGCGACAAACATCGTGTTTTGAATACGTATGTTATAGATGCCGCTTGATATAGCAGCAATTGCGTTATCCCGTGCAGCCTCCAGGCGCAGCCCGAATCTAGATCTTCGGACGACGCCAAGCAAAAGCCAGAGTCCAAGATTGACTGTAGCCACCAACGACAGTACTACGAGGCTCCATGCTGTAGGGCGCGTATTGCGAAGAGCCATTGGTGAGGTTGGTAACTCGAACCCCAGAGCCCCGCCGAGGCTGTCGAGGTTGGCCGCAAATAGTACAAAAGCTTGCGAAAGGATGAGGGTTGCTGCAGCGAAGTAATCGCCGCGCAGTTTACTCAACGGAATGCATAATGACCATCCCACGAGAGTGCCGCAGAGTGCCCCAGCAACTGGAAGCAACAGCAGGTTTAGCGATGGCAGGCAACCTCCAGGCATCGACCAGGCCGCCTATGCTGATGGCGCTGGGGCTTATTGCGGGGCCAAGAATTACGTTGACATGGTCCGCTTCAACAAGGTCTCTAGCCACTTTGACAGCGTCTGTCTTATCACTCTTGTCGTCCTCGGAAATGTAGTGAACCTTAAAACTCTTCTCGGAGCGGTTGAAGTCGTCAAAGGCCATTCGTGCACCTTTGTCAGCATCCGTTCCCATTCTTCTGTCGCGATCTGGGCACGGGACCGTCTCGAATGATCCATCCAGTACGAAATTGCTTGGCAGTACTTGACGTGAGCTACAGTATCTCCCATGTTCACGATGGAGATTTCAATCTTCCAACCAGTGTCAGTGCCCCGATCAAACTCCTCAACGGAAGGCGGATCGAACCGGATACTTCGAACAACGACTTTCGGCCGGAATTGAGCAACCAAAGCCTTGCGAGATATTTCAACCTGATCCCGCAGGCGAGAGGCCAACTCTTCAAAATGCTCAGAGTGTCGGTGTAGTGCCCTCGTCTGCATTCCTGCGACAATGACAGTCCCGACCAGAGCGAGCGCTTGGATCACGCCAACAATGACAAGTTCCCACGTGAATCGGGCCATTTGCCGCTGTATCTGCATGTCCTCGTCGGACTGGTTTGTCTTGTTATCGCCGGATACGGGCGGTGGATTCTTCTCCGGGTTCTGAATGGCAGGCGCATTCGGTGGCGCGATTGCGGGATTCTGTGCCTGCTGATTTGGGGTGTCGCTCTTGCGAGCATTCGCTGCGCTGCCCTTCTTGGCGATCCCCGCGCTCTTTGGCGCTTGCGAGGAACCCAGGGCTATGGCCCAAATGATGAGAATCGCAAATACGAGCAAATGTCTTTTCACGATGGCGGTAATCCTCGCCCATGATCGAGTCGTCGAACGTGACTGTGGCGTTCGTCGGGGCGAATTGGGTATGGATCTGGTGTATCGCTCTTTCGAAGCGCCTCCATTTCGGCTCTGGTTTTTCATCCGAGGCCATGTTCTATTTTCGCATCGACTGCCGCCGGGCGTACTAACGGCACAGTGCGGGTGGGGATAACGGCGATTCCGACCGTGAGGGCGAAGATAAGCACCACCAGGTATTTCTGGCAGTACCGCCGAAACGCTGTAATGGTTGATTCCAACTTAATGTGGGGCATCGAGGCACTCGAGGAACCGGCCATTTAAGCTCGGATCAATTCGGTCAGCTTCCGCTAGGGCCCAAGCGGCCCAGGCGTCGAGACGATCGGCGGGAACTTCGAGAGATCCCGCCATGGCGCAGCGGATGCTTTCGATGTACTGCCGAATGGTGCGGGCCTGCTCGAATGCTGCGGCCTGACCAAGGAGCTTCTCGCGCTCAAGGATGCGCAAGGGGCATTGCGTCACGCGAGCATCCAGACCACGGGTGATGTCTATATGCAGGCCATCGACAAGAGCGTCCTCAACGCAATGAACTCAAGGACCGTGCAGATCCTCACGGACTGGGAACCCACCATTCTTTCTGGGACAGATGTGACGCCTCTGGATCCTGGGATTCCAAAGCGGAGATCACTCAGGGTCGTGAAGCAATTGACCCAACTTGGACCAAGCGAGGAAGAGAGGGAGGCTGTAAGTGCTTGATTTTATGGTGGACGTGGTAGGACTCGAACCTACAACCCTTCGGTTAACAGCCGAAGAGTAAAGGCTGGAGCACCTGTGTTTTCAATGGAGTAGAGAGGAGAACGGAGGCAAATTCGGAGCCCTTTCGGCGCGCAACTGGACCAAATTCTGGACCACGTTTCTTAACCCGGCCCGGCTCTCAAAACCTGATCGTGGAGGAGCCGTAACGAAGGTGAAAATCGTTTGCAAGTGATTCGAGCGCTCTGTTAAGGCTCCGCAGACATGGGGGACTTGCACACACTCAACCCATTGCCAGATCGGACGCGGTTCCGGTCTGAGGTTCCTGGTATACCTAAATTCTTCCCTTCCCTCCTGATCGTCAATTGGTCAACCGTGGAGGAAGGCGGAAATCCAATCCCTTGCGTTGAGAGATGAGTTCTAGGGCTGCTTTGCAAACCGGCGGAGAGGCGGCATCCGCACCTGCATCCTCTGCCGCGACAATTCAGGAAACCGGTACATTCAGCCATGGGGTTCTGATAACCACTCACGCCAGCTTCTCACGCATAGAATCCGCAAACTGATGGCTGGAGCCGTAAAGCAAATTGAGCTTCATCGAGCCCTTGGGGCAGGCGCATACGCTGAGCCTTTGTGCGTCTTTCTGGTTGTTCTTCCCTTCCAATAGAAAGAGGAGAATCACGGATGGAAAAGCGAAAGCTGGGATTTGCTGGGCCTGAGGTGCCAGTGCTGTGTTTGGGCGGGAACGTCTATGGGTGGACACTTCAGGAGGCGGACGCGTTTCGGCAGTTGGACGCGGCTCTCGATGCGGGAATGAACTTCGTTGATACTGCTGATGTGTATTCGCGGTGGGTTCCGGGACATAAAGGCGGCGAGTCGGAGACGATTCTTGGCAAGTGGTTTGCGAAGACCGGGAAGCGCAAGGATGTGATTCTGGCGACGAAGGTCGGCATGGAGATGGGCGAAGGCAAAAAGGGATTGAAACCTGCGTATATTCGGCAGGCGGTTGAGGATTCGCTCGAACGGTTGCAGACCGACTATATCGATGTTTATCAGGCGCACAAGGACGATTCGGACACTCCACTGGAAGAGACTCTTGGCGCCTTCGACGAACTGGTGAAGGAGGGGAAGGTCCGCTATATCGGCGCGTCGAATTACAGCGGAGCGCGCCTGGCGGAAGCGCTGGAGACAAGCCGCAAGCTTGGATTCACAAGCTATATCTCCCTGCAGCCGCACTACAACCTGGTGGAACGTCCGGATTTCGAATCGGATCTTCTACCGGTGGTGGAGAAATACCAGTTGGGTGTGATTCCGTACTTTTCGCTGGCTGCCGGCTTTTTGACCGGCAAGTATCGCAGCAAGCAGGACTCGGAGAAGGCCACTCGGGGAGCGATGGTTCAGAAGTACCTGAACGACTGGGGATTCGCGGTGGTTGCGGCGCTTGATGAAGTGGCGAATGCGAGCGGGTCGACGCCGGCGCGCGTGGCGCTTGCGTGGCTGCTTGCGCAACCCGGAATTACGGCTCCGATTGCCAGCGCAACGAATGAGAAGCAGCTAGTGGATCTAGTTGAGGCGACGAAACTGAAGCTGGGAGCGGAGTCGATTCAAAAGCTGAATGGAGTGAGTGTTCGGAAGGTTCCGGCAGAGACTGTGACTGGATAAAGAAGGCCAAACCAGTGCACCGGGAAATCAGACCGATTTCCCGGCTTGACGCGTAATTACGCGATGCCCCGGGGCCCCGAGCCTACACCAACTGCGCCAACACGTCTCGCTGGTATGGCAGCAACGCATCCAGGGCACCGCGCTGAACCAGGGCCGGCCAGGAAGGATTCACTATTAACGAACGCCCAATTGCAACCAGGTCGAACTCTTCGCGCTCCAGGCGAGCAAGCAGTTCGTTGATTCCGGTGACCGCGGCGGTGTCCGCACTTCGAAACGTTTGCGTGAACTCCTCATTGAGCGTAATCGATCCCACGGTGATGGTAGGCTTGCCAGTCAGCTTCTTGGTCCATCCAGCCAGATTCAGCGAACTGCCTTCAAACTCGGGTTCCCAGAAGCGCCGCTGCGAGCAATGGAACAGGTCCACGCCAGCGGCCGCTAGAGGAGCGAGAAACCGTTCCAGCTCGGCGGGACTCTGCGCCAATCTGGCGTTGTAATCTTGCAGCTTCCACTGCGAGAAGCGGAGGCAGACGGGAAAATCCGGACTGACCTGGCTGCGAACTTCACGAATCACTTCTACTGCGAACCGAGTGCGAGCTCCGAGATCACCGCCATAGCCGTCAGTGCGCTGGTTGGTTCCATTCCAAAAGAACTGGTCGAGAAGATAGCCGTGGGCGCCGTGAATCTCCAGGCCGTCGAAGCCGAGAAGCTCGGCCGATCGGGCGGCCTCCCCGAACGCGCGGACCACGTCGTCAATATCCCGCTGCGTCATCGGCTCGGCGATTTTGACTCCGGGCTTGGCGAGTCCGGAGGGACCCATGGCGCCAGGTGCGAAGGTTCCACCCGAACCCGGTGCCAAACCAACATGCCAGAGTTGGGGGTAGATTTTGCCGCCTGCAAGATGAACTTCTTCGACCACACGCTTCCATCCGACCATGGACTGCTCTCCGTAGAAATGCGGCACATCCGGATAAACGCCGGCTGCCGGATGCGGAACGTAGGTGCCCTCGGTGATAATCAGGCCTACACCGCCTTCGGCCCGGCGGCGGTAATAGGCTGCCACATCAGGGCCTGGAATACCACCAGGCGACTTGGAGCGCGTCATGGGCGCCATCACGATTCGGTTGGATAAAACCAGGTTCTTGAAGCTGAAGGGTCGAAACAAAGGCGCGACGTCGCTCTCGGAGAGATTGCTCATTGCGAGTCTGATGTTCCAGCATTGACTAAAGTCGCAGGGCGAGACACGAAGAGGACATAAATCGGACAAGCAGCGACCTGAAACCAGCTGTTTTAGCGGAACAAGAAATTAAAGACGGGAAGAATTGATGCACGACCTTGGGATGCTATCGGCCGCCTCACAGTATGCCGTCAAATGACTGAACGGCAATGTGCACATATGGAACCGAGATCGGCGCGTTCCCTTCGCGCACCACCAACCGCGTATCAAAGCCAGCTTCGCGAGCTGGATCCAATTCCCGCACCACGTCGGAGAGGAACAGAACTTCATACGGTTGAAGATTCATGGCCGCAGCAATCGCCGTATAGCTTTCTCGCGCCGTCTTCGCCCCAATGCGCGTGTCAAAGTAAGCCGCAATCCGGCCTGTCAGGTCGCCGAAGATTGAGTGACGGAAGAGCAACCGCTGGGCATCCACTGATCCTGATGAGTAGATAGCTACTTGTGCACTCGCTGTCCAGCGGTTCAAAGCCTCAGGCACGTCGGCATACAGGATTCCCTTCAATTCCCCGGATTCGAAACCACTCTTCCATATCCGGCCCTGCAGACTCTTCAATGCCGTTGATTTCCGGTCCCGGTCCATAAGCCAGTGCAGATATGCGATCGTCTGATTCGAATGACCGGAGTTAACGATCAGCGGAGCCTCTGGATCGGCGCGGTTTTCCTCAGTAAGAAGCCGCAAGTCAGCTTGGACGGCAGGCTCTGCGCTATGCGCTTCCAGAAACTCCGCAAAATGTCTGCGGGCGTAGGGAAAGAGCTGCCCATAGGCGAGCGAGATGGGCGCGACAGTGCCTTCCACATCCAGCAGGTAAAGTCGAGGTAGAGCTGTCGTCATGCGCTCAGCGTTGAGGCCACGCGTGGGCCGAGATATGCGGGCCCGAAGCAGAGCGGCTGGTACTGTTGATCAATACCTGAGCTGGTGTAGTGCGGCGTCCAGCCGCTCGTGTCCTGGAACCAGCGAATGGCGCGGATGCGTCTATCCTCGCATAAGGTGAACCAGTGGGTCGTGCCGCGAGGTACGCGCAGCAAATCACCTGGGTGGACTTCGACTGAGACGACTCTGTCCTTACCAGAATCCTGGAGACGCAGGAAGAAAACGCCTCGGCCGACGAGGATAAAACGAACCTCGTCTTCTGAGTGGGTGTGCTCCTTGTCGAAGCGGGCGAGCATCGCGTCGAGGCCGGGCGTTTCGGGATGGACGTCGATAACATCGGCCGTCCGATAGCCGCCACGCCGCTTGAGCTCATCGATCTCCTCGGCATAGGACGCGAGCACGGCCTCGGCCGTAGCGTCGGCGGCCACGCGCGAAAGGTCCCAGTGCTCATAGTCGATGCGAAGCCCAGCAAGGGTGCTTCGCACTTCGGATTCATTCTCGACGATTTGATCGTCTGGGGGAAAACGAAGGATGGCCACGAATGCTCCTCCAGTTATGCACGGTCTCGGACTGAATCCTAGCTCTCACAGTTGCCCGCCCAGCCGGCGCCGCCCCTCGACCTCGAAGAGAAACTCCAGTGCCTCCAGATGGCGTCGGGCCTCGGCCACGGATTCTCCCCAAGTATAGAGCCCATGGCGACTGAGCAGAACCCCGTGTGCGTTCGGATATTTCCTCAGCGCGTCCGCCAACCGATCGGAAAGGTCTGCATAGTCCTGCGAGTTCTCGAGGATAGGTACCTGCTCCAGATGGGCGTGAGTGGTGACACCAGCAAGCCCTTTCAACAACTCGTAACCCTCGATGGGCAGGCAGCCCGCAGCCTCGTAGTGCGCAGAAAGCAGCGTATTCCAGATGGTATGCACATGCAGGATGGCACCGGCTGCAGGACGGTCGCGATAGAGGACCAGGTGCAGCCCGGTTTCGGCGGAAGGCTTTCCCGTGCCAGCCAACACACGGCCATCGAGGTCAACCTCAATCAAACCGGAGGGCGCGAGCGTGCCTTTATCCAGGCCACTGGCTGTGACCAGCACGCGCCCACTCGCGCGGACGCTGAAGTTGCCGCTGGTAGCCGGAACCCAGCCGCGTCTGTAGCACCAGCGAGCCGTCGTGCAAAGCGATTCGGCGGCAGATTGAAGAACATCCGTATCGGGAATCATACGTACACCCCAGTGTTGCAATCCGTTGAGGAGACAGAAGCTCTATAAATCTGGGCGCGAAGGGGGGGTGATCCTCCATCACTAGGCAACAACCGGCGAGCGAAAATCTGCGGCGAGGGATTGGTTGCTGGAGAGCGGCCTCATCAGATAAAACAGCCGAAACTGTCTCCGAACCCTTGTTCAACTCGACCGTCCGGCCACACAACGATAGGCACCAGTTTGCCGTACTGCCGCGCTTCATCCAATGTTGCCTGGCTAAGTTCCACGCGGCGCTCGTCATAGACAACCTTCTCGGCGTCCCACTTTGCCAGAAGCTTGACGCAGGAGTCGCAGCCGCGAATGGTATACACGATGGGAATTTCGCCTCGGTCCGCCACAGTTCTATCCTTGGTCATTATGCAGCATCCGATAAGTGCAGGGCCGAAGCGAGAAGTTGACGGATTTCCTTGACAGCGTCACGTCGCCATTGGTCTGCAAGCGGCTCAATCCGCGAGATAACGTCCAGAAGAAACTCTCGCCTCGCTGGATCGGGGAGGTTGCCGAAGGTGGCCGACGCGGGCAGATTCAACCTCGCTCTCGCTTGTTCCATGGCAAGCGCAAGTCCAGCGTGAGCGCTCGCGGAGCGTTCGGTGAAATGTGTAATGTACTTTGTGTCGGTTGTATAGAAGACAAATACAGGAATGGCGCGCGATTTCCCGTTGTTGCTCAGGAACTCGTCCATGATGTCGGGATTCTCGTCGCGAAGAAAAATACGCAAGTCGATTCCAGCGGACTCCGCTATGCGAACTGCGGTGGGCAACTCCCGGTATACATCGCCGCACCAGGCTTCAGCGATCACCAGCAGCTTTCGCGGCCCATCGGGATGCTGGCTGGCCTTTTGGAAGAAGATCCGATCTTCCGCCGTGAGCACCGGGTTGTTGTAGTTTTGCTCGAATCTATCCCGATTGACGGTCGCAGCGGCTAGGAAACCTCCATAGGTGAGGCCTTGCTCAAATCGATTGGAAGTAACGACTGTGGTCGCAGTTGCCATGCTTGACTCTCCGGTGAGCGGATTTTCTTTCTACGTGCCACGCTATAGTACAGAGACGACACCCAGTCATTTCGCCACACGACTTCCGCGATTCAATTCAGCAGTCAGTAGTTCCTGCGGAGAATAGCCTGAAGGAGCATGTTTAGAGCCGTATGAGCATGAGCGCAGCTTCGCCCTCACTCCGCCTCATCGCTGACCTCGCGCCGAATAGCTACCCCTGCGACGGAGGTGCCTTTATTCCGCACGTTCGCGGATTTACACCGACTGCGGTTGCGCTGTTGTGCGCAGGTACGGTTTCACCGTTTTATAGCCCGGAAAGATCTTGTCGGCCTCCTCATTCGAGACGGCGCCGGTGATGATGACGTCGTCACCCTGGCGCCAGTTTGCCGGCGTTGCTACCCGGTGCTTGGCGGTGAGCTGAATCGAGTCAAGCACGCGGATGATCTCATCGAAATTGCGGCCAGTTGTCATGGGATAGGCCAGTGTGAGCTTGATGCGCTTGTCAGGTCCAATGACGAACACCGTGCGCACAGGTGCATTATTGGCGGGTGTGCGGCCTTCCGAGGACTCGCCGGAATCGGCCGCGAGCATGTCGTAGAGTTTGGCGATTTTCAACTCGGGGTCGCCGATCAATGGATAGTTGACGGCGTGCCCGCTGACATCCTGAATGTCCGTAGTCCATTTACTGTGACTGGAGACCGGATCGACGCTAAGGCCGATAACCTTTGCGCCCCGCTCTGCAAACTGCTTTTCAAGGCCCGCGACCGCGCCTAACTCAGTGGTGCAGACGGGCGTGAAATCTTTGGGGTGTGAGAAGAGCACAGCCCAGCCGTCGCCGATCCACTCATGAAAGTGGATTGGACCTTGGGTAGTTTCGGCGGTGAAGTCCGGAGCAATATCATTGATGCGAAGTGACATTTGGCATTTCCTCCTGGGGAGATTCATTGTCTTGTTTTTCGATTGGGGCAGAAAAATAAAAGCCCACCCGGCCGGCAGATGGCGGGTGGGTCCTGGGCGACTATCGAAGCCTGGCTCGATTCCCCTAGACACACCCCCGCAAGGCGCGGAACCGACAGCAGCGCAGACACATGCGGGTTGGAGAGAATCTGTTCATTCGTTTGGCACGATGCGCGGTCGCGCATCTGTTGCAACGGAATCAGGCTAGAGCTTTCCACAAAGGCATGTCAACTACGGAATCCTCGTGGTACTTGCAACGAACGACCTGTTTTGGTCTCTCAAGGCTTGCGGTCCTGCCCAACGCGAAACCGAAAGTCGCAGAAGGCCGCTCCCTGCATGATGGTTTGAGTCCGCTCGAGTGCGATGCTCGCATTAAACCCTTCGATAAACGCCGCGTCACGACTGCACGAAAAGACACCCCCAAGTTCCGGGATGCCAAGGCTGCGATAGAGTTCCGCATACTTGCACTCGGTGACATCGAAACTCAGAGTCTTGTCGTCTTGATTCAGGATACGAAGTTGCAGAGCACCGCTACGGCTCCAGGGCTCAATGGATTTGCCGTAAGATTCAAGATCATTACTTCCCATTTGATCGGCCAGTTCCCTGCCCTGCTGGCGCGCGATCTCAGTGATCGTCCTGCGGGTAATCTCAATGACATCCTCACGCCCGAATTCATTCCCGAGAGCTTCCAGAATGGGAGAGAGGATTCGCGCTTCAATTTCGCGGCGCTTCAATACGCCAATCTCGTTCAGTTCGATGTCGCTGCTCATTGGCCGCTCCTCCTGCTGGGATCTCTCGGCTTGCCTAGTCACATTGTAGGTCGAGGGCGGAGTTGCCGTAGCCGTCATTTTGTCCGGCGCCGACGGGCAGAGATTGGCGCATCCTCGACAATCAATACTTGCGATCGCCGCTCGAACCGTGCGAACGCAAATGGACAAGATGTTTGTAATCCGGATGGGAAGGGTCGGCAGCAATCGCTTCGCGTTCGTTCAGGTAGACACGGACATTGGTGCTGCCATAGAGCTTGCGATCCTCTCCCACGGCACAGACCTTTGAACAGACGCCACACGGCCAGCGGCACTCCGCCACAAGCTCTTGATGGAAATGCGTGCACTTAACAGCATCCAACTCGGCAATGTCGCTGCCTGCGACTGGTCGCATGGCCTGCGCCGGGCACAGCCTTCCGCACAAGCGGCATCCCTTGCAGAGATTCTTCTCAATCACCGGATCGCCGGATATCGCAACGGATGACAGCACGGAAACGTAACGCGCGCGCGGGCCGTACTTAGGATTCAGCAGGTTGTGGCTGTAGCCGATGGTTCCCAATCCAGCATACTTGCCCGCATATACGTGGCTGAAACAAGCCGGCATTTTCTTCAGCAGAATCTCCAGGCTGCCGTATCCGTCCCGCGGCATAAAGATGGACGCGTGCCCGAGATTGTTGAGAAAGACCGCCAGTCTATATGCCATTTGGTCGAGAAGCGTGTTGGTCGTGTCGTATAAGACGGTGTGGTTGATCGATGGCGTGCTCTCGACAATCGGCAAAAGCATTGGCACACCCAGCACGATCACCGTCTGGGCCTTGTTCCAAATTGTTTCAGGCCAATACTCGGGTTTGAGTTCGTTGTATTCCCGCCAGCGCGATACAGGCGCAAACCCGATCAGGTCAGCCCCTAGTCTCCGCGCTTCCCTGACGATCCTTTGCTTCACAACAGGTGGGCTCATTTTCTTTTGACCTCAACTAACTCAAGCGATCGTCGCACTGGCGACCATGGCAAACAGACCAGCGGAGGACCCAATGCCAGTGCGGCATTCGCAGGAATCTCGAATTGAGGGCCTCGATGGCATTATCGACCTCAATTTGAGACAAACAATGTAATCTAAATCACCGCCGTTGCTCCGTCCATCGACATGCCTGGTTCGTATTTGGTTCAATGCGGCAATCTTGGCCGAAGGAATCCATACACCCAGGTCCCTATCAGAGCGCTCAAGACCGCTACAGCCATGACGGACACGCCGTTTCCGACCAGTGCGAAGAGAGGCCCTGGGCACGCTCCTGTAAGGGCCCATCCCAACCCGAATATCGTCCCGCCGACTGCGTATCGCGCACCAGTGCCAAGCGTCTTCTTTGGAATCGCAATCATCTCCGCTGAACCGGACTTCAACCTCGACTTCTTGATGAGTGCGATCGATAGTGCAGCCGTTGCGATGGCGGAGCCGATAATCCCGTACATACGAAACGACTGGAATCGGAACATCTCCTGGATGCGGAACCAGGACAAGACTTCGGCGCGTGTGAGTACGATGCCAAAAGCTATGCCGAGCAACAGGTAAACCAGAAGAAACACCGGCCTGCCTTCCGCTTTGCCGGAGCCCTCTTTCTCGATTTGTAGTTTTGTCGTCATGGCTTTCAGAGCAGGTGCGGCAGAATGAAAAACGTTGCGGCCAGGCCTCCTGCAAAGAAGCCGAGGACGGCGATCAGCGAGGGTAACTCGAAGTTAGCGAGGCCGGAGATTGCATGGCCCGACGTGCATCCTCCAGCATAGGCGGTGCCGAAGCCGACCAGGAATCCTCCCACAATTACGGACACAAACCCACGCAGTGTGAACAGGGCCTGCCAGGTGAAGATTTGATGCGGTGCTACGCCGGAGAGGTCGTGAATGCCTAGTTGGGCTAGTGCAGCTTTTGTCGCAAGCGAAATGGCGATGTCGTGCGGCGGTGCCCAATGAGAAGCGAGAAAGCCGCCGATAAAGACTCCCGCCAAGAAGACGAGATTCCAGAGTCCGGCGCTCTTCCAGTTATAGCGAAAATACTCCAGCTTAGTCGGGACCAATGCCGAACAGATATGGCGCAGGTTGCTGGAGATTCCGAATACCTTGTTACCGACGAGCAGCAGCGCCGGAACAAAGAGTCCAATGACCGGACCCGCTACATACCACGGCCACTCGCTGAAAAACCATGCTGCCATAGAAATTACCTCTTCTTGCGCACACTACTTCTTGTTCTTGCTCCAACCAAAGCTTACCTGAACGGCGTTCTGATACATGCTCAGGTTTGCGTTTCCCCCGCCGGCACTCGGCGGTATCGAATTGACTCCATTCACTTGGCCCTGGAAAGCATGAATATAGGCAACGTTGATTTCCTTTCCGCTCTTCAGCGTCAAAGTGGCGCCGGCATGGAGGTGGTCCCGGGTGACGGCGGGAGCCAGCAGATCGAAGAAGGTCTGCGTGCCGTCAAAGGGAAGCCCAGCATGGTTGTAGCCCCCGCGAATGGTCAAGGCCGAATTCAATTTGTAGTCGAGGCCGGTCTTGATCACCGTGCTGTCGTGCCACCCAAAGCCCGGGCCATTGGCGGCGCCAAGAGGAGCCTGGTTTGTGTCGGAGTTTGCCACCGACTTTACCTGGCCGTAGAGAATTCGCTCGGCGTCGAATTGCACCGTAGCCTTGGGATGGATCTTGACTGCAACACCTCCGGCAAAGTTTGCCGGGATGTCGAATTTGCCGCCTTCGGCAAACAATCCGCTGTAGCGGGAGAACCTGCTGGCGTAAGTCCGGCTTTGATAGGTTGCACCCACATTGAGCCACCGGCTCAACTCGCCGATCCACCCTACACGTACGCCACCTCCGAACGAATTGGAGTAACCGGAATTGGTGACATGGGAGGGGGCGCTCGATTCGTTGGCATTGGCGAAATTCTGCAATCCCTCGGCTGAAAACCTTTGATAGGCAATGTTCGCTGCAACGCCGAAGGAGTTGTGCGCGCCCGCCTTGTAGGCCAAAGTGGGTGAGATAAACAACTGCTCCAGGTCAACGCCTCCGCGGGTGCTGCCAAGCAGAGGAATCGGCTTGGTGTACGAGGTATTCAACCCGCCGTTGCCATAGAGCGCCACGCCCACTGCGACGTTGGGCCGAAGCTGATGGCTGTACCCCAGCTCAGGCAGGAAGAAATCCTTCACGCGGCTGGCATCGTACGTTCCATTCACGTCGGGATATCCTGGCGGCAGTTGGTTGCCAACGATCGTCCCGGAGCGGATTGGACGAAACAGCGTCAGTCCCAAATCGATGCGGTCACCGACGAAGATCAGCCCGGCGGGATTGGTAGCACCGGCGAGACTATCGCCCGGCAACGCAACTCCGGCTCCACCGCGCCCCTGTTGCTTGGCTCCATAGCCGGTCAAGAAATACCCGTCCGTAGCAAAGGACGAATCCACCACCACAAGCGAGGCAACCAGTACTACCAGAATTCTTTTTGCAATGTTCTTCATCAAGGCGATCTCCCTAGAGTTGAGTTGCGTTTTTCCCGCCAGCGATTTTCTGAATCATGGCTCGACACAAGCAATCAATCACTCGGCTGAACAGTGCAGGGTTTTCGAAAGTCCTGCGCCACTACTTCTCCAGCCGAAGCCGTGTTGGGGCTATCTGATGTTGGCTGTATTGAGGATTCATCTGCCTCGGAGCGAAGCAAACATGAGTTGGTCTTCGTCTTTAAGTGCGTAAAACGGAAAACCCACCAGCCGGATGAACTTCCAGCGGTGGGCTAAATGGCTTCTTTAGCTAAACTAAGGCCTCAATCGATTCGGCCTAGCCTCCCCATGCCAGAACACATCCTGCCGCGCGTACAAGCGCCGCAACAGGCCGGACACACTCTTGTGTTCTGTTGGGTCATCGACATAGTTTGTAGCGTACAAAAGGGCCTCCCCGATGTCAAGGTCTTGAGTCCATTATGTCTTGAGTCCTTTAATGTTTCGGTTGCAGGCAGTGTTTGATCCTAGGGCTGCCCTTCAAGATTGATCGTTATCGTCGAGGCAACAACAAGCTGGGATAGCGTCAGTCAAGAAGCTTGCCAGTTCTCTGCTTAGAGATAACTTCCCGTCATGCAATTCCTGGATTTCGGCCCTGGCGCAGATCCCAAAGTGCCGCAACGAGAGTATCGATCTCCTCACAGGTGTTATAGAGTGCCAGCGTGGCGCGCAGCGTGCTTTCCACGCCGAAGCGGCGGAGGATCGGTTGTGCGCAGTGGTGGCCGCCGCGCACCGCGATGCCCTTGCGGTTCAGGTAGTCGCCGATCTCTTCGGTACGGAAGCCATCCATCACAAAAGACAGAACGCCAGCCTTCTCCTTTGCCGTGCCAATGATGTGAAGGCCCGGGATGCGTTGAAGCGCCTCGGTTGCATAGACCAGCAGCGTGTGTTCATGGCGCGCTACGTTCGCGATCCCAACTCGATCAAGGTAATCGATTGCCGCGCCCAATCCGACGGCGTCGGCAATGTTTCCAGTGCCGGCCTCAAATCGCTGCGGAGGCGGCTGATACAGTGTCTTCTCAAAGGTCACGTCCTGGATCATGTTTCCGCCGCCTTGCCACGGGGGCATGTTGTCCAGCACCTCGGACTTCCCGTACACGACGCCGATGCCGGTGGGCGCAAATACCTTGTGCCCCGAGAAGACATAAAAGTCGCAGTTGATGGCCTGCACATCGACGCGCATGTGCGAGACCGCTTGCGCGCCATCTACCAGGACACGCGCACCGTGCCGATGTGCGGCTTCAACCATCTCCTTCACGGGGACTACGGTGCCGAGAGCGTTCGAGACGTGTGTGATGGAAACCAGACGTGTCTTCGGCCCGAGCAGCTTTTCATACTCATCGAGAAGTACCTGCCCGGAATCGTCCACTGGAGCAACGCGAAGCCGCGCTCCCTTTTCCGCACACAGCATCTGCCACGGCACGATGTTGGCGTGATGCTCGAGCCAGGTGATGACGATCTCGTCGTCCTTTTGGATATTGCGCCACCCCCAGCTTTGCGCCACCAGGTTAATAGCCTCTGTAGCTCCGCGGACAAAGACAATCTCACGCGGAGCATCGGCGTTGAGGAAGCGACGCGTTTTTTCACGTGCAGATTCGTAAGCGTCCGTGGCGCGGGCGGCCAGCTCGTGCGCTGCGCGATGCACATTCGAGTTTTCGTGCTCGTAAAAGTAAGTGATACGGTCGATGACCGACTGAGGCTTCTGCGTGGTTGCACCGTTATCGAGCCAGATCAGCGGACGGCCATTGACGACTTCGCGAAGGATAGGAAAGTCGCGGCGAATCGCTTCCACATCGAACGCATAGGAAGAGAGGCCGAGATCCTGGGGCAACTCGGGCTGTCCGCCAATGGGCGCCACGACGGGAACGCCGTCGAATGCATAGCGCGAGCGCGGCGAACCTGCGCCATCGTGAGACGGCTGCGCGCTGAAATCTGTGTTTTGGGCAAAGGCCCCAGGCGCATGAGCTACCGTGCCGGGGAGTTGCGGCGCATTCTGATCAAGAGGCGTTGCGAAGGGGTTGCCAACGCTCGAGGCGGAATCGGCTGGCACCGGTCCGGGGAGGGTTGCCGGATTCGAAAACAGCGGACGCGCGTCTTCAAGAAAACTGAACGCGGGAATCGCAGAGGAGTCAACCACACCGAAGGCACCAGGGACGGCTGGAGCGGGCGGTTGCGGTGTGCCAGCAATTGGCGATTGTCGAACGTCCGTGAACAACGAGGATGCAATCGAGGCGAAGCCCTCTTCGCTCGGTACCGCCCTGCCGAATGCGGAAGCGGGTGTGTTTTGAGGCGCAGGCTCAGCGGCTGGTGGAACAAAGAGCGGACGCGCATCGGTGAGGAGTCCAAAGGGCGAATTGGCCGGGAGAGCCGGCCCAGCACCAAGGCCGGCCCGTGAACTTACCGGCGCGGCAGGAGCAGAGGCGCTGGATCGCACGTCTGGCTGCACGCTCCGGTCCGGTATGGGATTTAATCCGTTCGATGGCAACTCCGCGAACCCGGCGAGAATCCCAGGTGCGGCAGGTACGGTGGGGCCGGGCACAGCCGCATAGGGGTTTCCGCTGAATGCAGAGTTTGCCGGCAGCACGATGCCTGCCGCTGCGATCGCCGGCTGCTGGACCTCATCCGGCAGCGCATTGAACATTTCGTTGGCCATCCGTGCCAGCTCCGCTGGGGAGAGAACACCGGGAGTTATGCCCGCGCTCGCCGGTAATCCTTGAGCCGCGCTGTTCGCGTTTGGAATCGCACCCGTAGAAAGCGCCGGCTCACTTGTACTCATAGTATTGACCTACATCCACGTCTTCGAGCAGGGCAATCGCATCGTCAGTCAACACGGCCGCCGAGCAGTAAAGCGACACCAGGTAGGAAGCTAACGCTCGTTCGTCGATACCCATGAAACGCACCGACAGGCCGGGGCTTTGCTCCCCGGGAAGTCCCGGCTGGAAGAGACCAACCACTCCTTGCTTCTTTTCCCCGACACGCAAAAGCAGGATCTTCGACTTCTGATCCTTGGTTCTTACGGCGATCTTGTCCGAAGGAATCAGAGGAATCCCTCGCCAGGTCAGGAAAGGCGTGCCGAAGAGAGTTACCGTCGGCGGTGGCACGCCGCGGCGTGTGCATTCCCGTCCAAAGGCTGCGATGGCACGAGGATGCGCCAAAAACAGGGAAGGCTCTTTCCAGACCTTTGTTAAAAGCTCGTCCAGATCGTCCGGTGTCGGCGCGCCCTTCCGTGTCTTGAGCTTTTGCGAGGCGGCCACGTTATTCAGAAGGCCGTAATCGGCGTTGTTCAGTAGCTCGCTCTCCTGCTTTTCCTTGACGCTCTCAATCAGCAGTCTTAACTGCTCGCGAACCTGATCGTAAGGATTGCTGAACAGGTCTGAGATGCGAGTATGAACATTGAGCACTGCATTGATGCTGCTCAGGACGTATTCCCGCGGCTCTTCTTCGTATTCGACGTAGGTGGAGGCCAGAATCGACTCGTCTTCATGGCCGCACGTCGATTCAATAATTTTCTTCTCGTCGACTCGGTTTCGCCTGAAAATTCCGGCCTCGAGCGGCTTCCAGTCCAGCAGGCGAACCAGCCAGCGCGGTGTAATGGCCCCGAATTGCGGAGCAGTCTTGGTGACATTTGCAAGTTGCGATGCCGCTTTCTCGCTCAATGAGGCGCGGACGACTTCTTCGGCCACAGGTTGCCTCCTTCTATTTTGATGGCATGGGAATTCTAGAACCTGCGGGTGGACTCTGCAAGCAGACCGTTTCCATCGCGAGAATAGAGTTCCGCTGGCAAGATTCAGCCAGTGCAACGCAAAAGGGTCTCTGCTGAGACTTGAGGCAATGAGCTCTTAATCGACTGCTAGTACTTCCGAACCCCGTGATCGACGCGGTCGGACCAGGCGTGAATGCCTCCGGTGAGGTTCCACACATGGCTGAAGCCAGCCTTGTGCAGAAACTGCACCGCCTTGGCGCCACGCGGACCCATCTTGCAAACGGCAACGATCTTCTGGTTTGTATCCAGTTCATTCACACGGTCTGGCAATTCGGCCAGCGGGATAAGATGCCCGCCTATGTTGGAAGTCTCGAACTCGAACTCATCGCGCACATCGAGCAGAAAGAGATTCTCGCCAGCATCCAGCCGCCGCTTCAGGTCTTCAGCTCCAATTTCAGGAACTCCCATTGTCTTCTCCATTAAGAACAATCTGTTTGGCGAATGCCTTCTGGCTGTCTTCGCCTCGATTTCAGCCCCAAAATAGAAAACCCACCTGCCAGTTCAGTTTCTGGCGGTGGGTCCAATTGAAATGCCGGCTGCGAACTTACTCTAGCCCTGCCATTTCCTCACGCCAGAAGTCATATGTGCGCAACACAGCATTGCGCAACAGCAGGCTCCGGCGTTGATGGAGGCGAAGTCGATCACAAGATAAGAGTAGCACCTGGGTCCGCGAACCGCAATTGCCCATCCGGAAACCCGCGCCATCGCCTGACGCATGGCGCGATAAATGGAAGCAATAAAGTATGGGACTGGCTCCGCGTTCGTACGCTGTTGCAGCTTCAGCTGGCAGCACCAACTTGGGTCGCCGCCTCTACTTCAATCAGCTTGCCGGTCTTTACGTCGTAGACGAATCCGTAAATCGGAACGGAACGCGGCACCAATGGGTGATTCCGGATACGCAGCACGTCATCAACCACAGCCTGTTTCTGGTCCGGAATGGCAAGCCTCTCGATGAATTCTCCGGCGCGCGAGCCCGGCCCTTTTCCGATGTCGCGAAAACCACCGGAGGTAAGCTCCGCTGTCTCCAAGCTATTGTTGAGCAATCCGCGAATCACGTCGTTGGTAAAGAACTCCATTCCTCAATCGGTGTGATGGACGACGAAGAACTCACGCGTGCCGAGCAGTTTGTAACTAATGACCAGCGAACGGATCGCATCATCGCTCGCCCTGCCTCCCGCGTTGCGGATAACATGCGCGTCGCCTTCCGACAGACCCGCGTATTTGGCAGGATCGAGCCGGGCATCCATGCAGGTCAGCACTGCAAATCTGCGGGCAGGGGGTAGGGCAAGATTGGCTTTCTCTCCGAACGATTCGCTGTATTTCTGGTTGGCGGCTAAGACCTCACTGAGTACAGTACTCATCTGCTTCTCCTGGTTACGTGGTTTAGGGTTGGCGGACCACGAACAAATCACTCCGTCGAGTCGGTTTTCACCACGTGGATGGGGAGATCCCAGTGGTTTGCCGTCAGTTCCCAGCGGCGGTTCTCTTCCCTTTTGAATGTCTCCTGATCCGGGAACAACTGCTTTGCAACCTCTCCTTCCGACTGTCCAGGAGGCGCGTCGTACGAAGCCCGAACAATAATCACGCGATAGTCCCAGCGCGAGCTCTCATCGGTATGAAGCCCCGGCCCCCAAACCGTGAAATCCTTCACATAGCCCAACTGCTTCTGCCGTTCCAGAATCGCAATCTGATATTTCTTGAAAATCTTCCACCATTCGTCCTTGTGCCCATATTGAACGCGATAGACCCACTCTTCCGTGAAATCCTTCTTTGCCTCATCAGGTGCTTTTTGACTCGGCACTGTCTGGGTCTGTTGAGCCATCGCGAGCCCGGGCATCGCAGCGGCAAGGGCAAAACCGAGGGTAAAGAGCAGAAGTGCTCTGTTGGGGGCGCGGCCATGTTCTAAGGTATTGAGCTTCATCGAAAATCTCCTTGGGCATCGGGGTAACGCAATCTGAACTGGAAGTTCAGACCATCGAAGATGTGCCTCTTGTACGTCGCGGTCAAGCGACGTACAAAGGGAGCCAGATCGAGAGAATCGCTGGATTGAGGAAGAGGCTGTGCGGAAATCTCATCGCAAGCAGGAAACAGAGTTGATCGCTCACCCAGCTACGCGCGGGAGCAACAACAGCGGCGAAGAGGAACAGCACTCATGCGATGAGCGTACCCGGAGATGGGCTGCCAAGTCAACGCTGTTTCTCTTGATACGCGAATTCACCCTCAGATCGAGCGAGGACGGCACAAGCCAGGCAATTGCCAACCACGTTCATTAGCGTCCGCCCCATGTCCATCAACGCATCAACCCCCAGAATGAGTAGGATGGGTGCGGCTGAGATGTGGATCACGCTGGCCGTGGCCATCAGAACGACCAAAACTGCGCGCGGCACTCCGGCCACTCCTTTGCTCGCAAGGGCCAGTGTAAACAGCATCGCAACCTCTTGCGCAAAGCTAAGGTGAAGTCCGCTCGCTTGAGCCGCGAAGATAGACGCCATGGCCAGGTAGATGCTCGATCCCGTCATGTTGAAGCTGTAGGCCGCCGGCATCACAAAGGCAACGATCCATCTCGGCACCCCGAAGACTTCCATGCGCTCCATTGCCAGCGGCAGTGCTGCCTCCGAAGTTGTCGTCGCAAATCCGATCGCTGCCGGCTCACTCACGGCGCTTACAAATCCCCGCAGTGGAATGCGGAAGAACAAAAGAATAGGGAGCAGAACCAGTACGCAAAAAGCAGCCAGCGCAGCGTAACAGGTGAATACAAGTCTGCCGAGAGGAAGCAGCATCGCCAATCCCTGACTGCCGACGGTGTAGGCCAGCGCGGCCCCGGCAGCCGCAGGGGCAAGATACATGACGATCCGCGTGACCTGAAACATGGTGTCCGCGAGAGATTGCAGAATCGCCAGTATTGGGGCGCGCTTCCCTTCGGCAAGCAGTGCGAGGCCCGTTCCGAAAAAGATCGAAAAAACGGCGACCTGCAGAATCTGGTTCTGCGCTACCGCCTGTGCGATGTTTTCCGGGAAAAAATTCAGGACAGTCTGTTGCCAATCGAGTGCGCTCTGTTGCGGAAGAATTGGCTCGCCGTTGTTCGGCAACGCAACTCCCCATCCTGCGCCGGACAAATTCATCGCCACAGCACCCGCAATCAGCCCCAGAGTGGTGACCAGTTCGAAATAGATGAGCGCCTTCAGCGCGACGCGACCAATACTGCGGAGTTGGCCATGGGATGCAATTCCCGTCGTGATCGTGGCAAATAAAAGTGGCGCAATAATCATCCGAATCAGGCGCAGAAACAGGTCGCCCAGGAATCGGCCGTGCGTGGCAAGATGCGGCGCATCGATCCCCAGTTCGACTCCAGCCAGCATGCAAAGGAATGTCCACCTAAGCAGTGAAGGACGTCGCGCGGCAACCAAAAACAATATCAGGATGGCGAAGGAGCGCACCAGCACGCCAGCCGATGGACTGCCATACGCGCCGATTGCTGCTCCTCCGAGCCACAGCAAAGTCGCTGTCACCGCGAGAATCTGCAGTAAGCCCTTCTCCCCGCGCGTTCTTCTGCCAATGAATTGAAGCATCCCTGGCTATCCAGATATTGAATGTGTTTATCCTACCGCTTGTCACTACGAAGGACAGGTCGCGTCATCGTGAAACAGATCACAGCAGCGCACGAGGTTAAACTTTCGCCGGGTCTCAGACGACCTCTTCAACCTCATCGCATCAGCGGTCACATCGGTATACTTCAATCCCGCGCCAGTATTGAAGATCACGACGCGGTCGGACGCTTTCAGCGTTCCATCCGCCAACCGCTTATCGTATGCTGTCGTTCCCGATGCGCCCTCGGGAGACAGGAGGTTGCCTTCATTCCGAGCCCAGGCCCCCCTCCGGCGATGGAAGGAATGATGGACAACGTGTCATTCGGGGAAATGGCCGTCTCTTCCTTTGCCGGCAGATAGCGCACGTCTTCGTCGTTCAGATAAAGGTTCACAAAGGCGCGCACTTTTCCCTCGCTGGTGAACAGATGCTTGCGCAGGTCAGGGTGTTCCTGTGTCAGCGCATCGAGCGCGCCGGCAACAGTGGTGGCCGTCACTTCCACAGCATCCTTGCCCATCGCGAAGGGGCGCAGCGGTGTCGGTATGTAGATCGTCATTCTCTTTCACTCCTGTCTTACATCTTCTCGGATCTGCGTATGGCACATCCGCCCTGCACGGAGTCGTCTACTCGCTCACCACGATGGACTCCAGTTCGAATCGCTTGTTCTCTTCGGTTTCTCCCGCCAGCAGGAACGAGTTGGTAAGAACGGCCTTGCCTTGAGCCACCGCCGTGATGACATACGAGCAACCCAGCCAATGCGCTTCTGCAAGATCCGTCGGCGACCATTGCGCGGGATGGTCCGGATGCGAGTGATAGAACCCCCCGATACTCAACCCCTGCTTACGCGCTTCCCGTTCGATTCTGACCAATTCGCCGGGAGAAATCTGATAGCGATTATGCGCCGAGTCCGTGCGTGCATTACCCGCCTTGACCGATGAGTTGATCGACCAGCCCTCAGCCGCCGATCGCCCCAGCAGCGCGCCGCAGCACTCATGCGGATAAGTCTCCTCGCCGTGGGCGCGGATCGCATCGTAGACCGCCTTGCTCAGACGCAGTACGCTCATGCTTGCTCCCAAAACCGCTCGCTAAGATACTTGTCGGCCGAATCCGGCAACACCGTGACGATAACCGCACGACGTCCGTTCGCGGCTTCTTCGCGGGCTATGTCCAGGCTGGCGGCAACCGCTGCCGCAGCCGAGATACCGACGAGCAACCCCTGCTCCCGGCCAAGCTGTTTGGCCATTGCGTACGCTGCTTCGGTTTCCACCGTCACTTGGGCGTCGGCAAGCTGCGGATCATAAATGGCGGGCACGATCGAGGTGGCCATATACTTCAGTCCCTCAAGGCCATGAAAGGGCGAATCGGGCTGCATGCTGATGGCCTGCACAGCAGGATTCAGTTCCTTGAGTCTGCGCGTTGTACCCATGAACGTTCCGCTAGTGCCTAGTCCCGCGACAAAATGAGTCACGCGGCCTTCGGTCTGCCGCCAGATTTCTGGGCCTGTGCCCTCGTAGTGGGCTCTCCAGTTCGCGTCGTTCGAATATTGATCGACATAGCAAAAGCGATCAGGCACGTTCCCCGCCAACTCCCGCGCGCGGCGAATAGCTCCGTCCGAGCCCTTGTCCGGATCGGTCCAGTCCACTTGCGCCCCATACGCCTTGAGAATGTGCTTCCGCTCTGGCGAAACATTAGAGGGCATTGCCAGCCGCACCGGAAAGCCGTGTGCGGCGCCCAGCATGGCAAGCGCAATTCCGGTGTTGCCACTGGTTGCGTCCAGCAGAATCTTGCCAGGTCCAAGATTTCCTTCCTCCCGTGCCTTCTGAACCATGGCCGCCGCGGCGCGATCCTTCACGCTGCCGCCTGGGTTAAGCCATTCGGCCTTGGCGAGCAATGTAACCCCCTCAAGCCCGTGAACCGATTTGTCCAGTCGAATGAGCGGAGTTCCGCCGATCCGCGCAGGCAGCGATATGCCAAGTTCAACATCTGAGCATTCTGTATGCATTGATGATTGCCACCGCACTTGATACTGGGTTGATGGTTATGGAGCTTAACTCGCCGAGGCTCATGCACAAGGCGAGGTACACTGTGTGTCCCGAACGCTTCTCTCGAAAGGGATGAAAAGCCTGGAGGTTCAGCTGAAAAATGAAGTTAGTGCCACGGTCCTCAACTCCGCAGGACAAGCCCGGAAGGAGCGACAACAACAACTAAATCGGCACTTCAATTGCATGGAGAAAGTATAGGAGACCATAGGAGTAGCGTCAATTTCGAGCCTACGGGCTTCCCTTGCACCGCCAGGTTGGCCTTCGCCCACATCAGTAAAAGGCGAATCTGCCTGAATTAATAGGAGTTGGTGCCGTGCCAATGCGAGAGAGTTGGCGGATCTTCTATTCATCATGCTACGATGAAGCAGATCTCACAAAGCGAGCACATTCAATTGACGATGATCCACACTTCACGAATGCCTATGGCCATGCACACCCCAGGCGGTGGTAGGCCAGCTTCGGAAGTCTGAGTTCACCCACTCAATCTCCATACTGGCAGCCGCCTGGGGTTCCCAAGGCGGCTGAGCTGTTTCTGGACGTTATTTACCAGTTGCAATGGAGATGCGTTGACCATACATGTCCTCAAGGATTCCACAATTGCCATTCATGGCGGCAGATCGCTTGATTCTCATGCCAGCTCGATTCTGTTTCCGCTCTATCAGACCAGCACATTTGTGCACGATGCCGTCGGCGTCGACAAGGGATTCAGCTACTCGCGCGTTACAAACCCAACTGTAGATGCTCTCGAAAAAGCACTGGGCGCGCTTGAAGGAACTCCGCCTGCCGTTTGTTTTCGTACAGGTATGGCCGCGGTGACTACGCTGTTTCTGGCAGTTCTAAAATCAGGCGATCATGCCATCATTTCCGATGTCGTGTATGGCGGCACCATGCGCCTGTTTCGAGAGATACTCGACAATCTTGGGATCGCCGCGTCGTTTGTCGACAGTTCCGATCCCGGCAACGTCGAGGCTGCGGTCACTCCTCGAACCCGCATCGTCTTCATCGAGACCCCCGGCAACCCAACGCTCAAGCTGACGGACATCGAGGCGGTGGCTCAGATCACACGGCGGCATTCGATTCTTCTCGCCGTCGACAATACATTTCTGACGCCGATTCTTCAGAAGCCTCTCGGACTCGGCGCGGACATATCCGTGCTTTCGACGACGAAGTACATCGACGGTCATAACGCGACCGTCGGCGGGTCGATCGCCACGCGGGACGAGCAGCTTCGGGAACGTCTCTGCCTAATTCGCAAAACCATCGGAACAACTCAGGCGCCCTTCGAAGCGTGGCTGACGCTTCAAGGGATGAAGACTCTGCCGGTCCGCTTGAGGCTTCATTGTGAGGGAGCTTCACTTATCGCCTGCTGGCTTGAGAATCACCCGGCAGTCGCGAAGGTTTACTACCCTGGACTCGATTCTTTCCCACAGAAAGCCCTGGCTGGGATGCAACAACGCTCACCCGGAGCGATGATTGCATTCGAATTGAAGGCCGGAGTCGACGCAACATTCCGGGCATTGAATAGCGTCCAGCTCTGTTCGCGCGCTGAGAGCCTCGGCGGACTTGAGACACTGATCGCCCATCCATCTTCAACAACGCACGCCGATCTTGACCCCGAACTTCGTCGTAGTCTCGGCATCTCCGATGGTCTTATCCGCCTCTCCGTGGGACTAGAAGCTCCACAGGACATCATCGCCGACCTTGAGCAGGCCTTTGCTGCCGCAAATTGCGGCGCTATTCAGGAGGAAGTTTCCAATGAAATTCGCTAGCCGCCTCGTCAGCTTCGATCCCGCTCCCGGAGATCGCTTCCGTCCGATCTCTACGCCCATCTATCAAACCGCAACGTTCGAGCAAGAACATGCAGACGCGTTCGGAGAATATGACTATTCGCGTAGCGGGAATCCGACCCGTTCCGTGCTCGAGAAGCATCTGGCGTTGCTCGAAAACGGTACGCGCGGCTTCGCTTTTGCGAGTGGCATGGCTGCAATTAGCACGGTCACAAAGCTCCTGCGAAACGGCGACGATATCCTTGCCGACAGCGATCTGTATGGCGGCACGTGCCGCCTGTTCTCAAAGGTGCTCGACCGCACCGGGATCACCGCACGTTACGCGGACGCCTGTGATCTGGACCGTTTCGAGCAACAGATTGCTCCGAAAACACGGCTTGTCTATATCGAGTCTCCAACAAACCCTTTGCTGCGTGTGGTTGATATTCGCCGCATTGCCGCATTGGCACACTCTCACGGAGCGATTCTCTGCGTGGACAACAGTACTATGTCGCCCTACCTTCAGAACCCGCTGGATCTCGGTGCGGATATCGTTCTGCATTCGGCAACCAAATTCCTCTGCGGACACCACGATGTAACGGCAGGGGCAATCGTAGTCAACGATCCATCGCTGGCCGACAAGATTTACTTCATGCAGAATGCAGAAGGCAACGCCCTTGGGCCGTTCGATTCCTTTCTGCTGCTCCGCGGCATCAAGACGCTGAAACTCCGTCTCGACTGCCAGCAGCGGAATGCCGAGACGATTGCGAAGTTCCTCTTGAGCCACAAAGAAGTAATGCGGGTCTTTTACCCTGGGCTCGCTGAGAACCCAGGCTATGAACTCCAACGTTCTCAGGCGCGCGGTTCAGGAGCGGTGCTGAGTTTTACCACAGGGTCAGCAGAGGTCTCAAAGGCCATCGCAGAGCACGCGAAACTCTTTCGCATCACGGTCAGCTTTGGGAGTATCAATTCGTCGATCAGCCTGCCTGGACACATGTCTCATGCCAGTGTTCCGCCCGAGGTGCTTGCGCAGCGCGATTTGCCACAAGATCTGGTGCGGATTTCTGTCGGGATTGAGGACGAAGAGGACCTGATCGCGGACCTCGAGCAGGCTCTCCATCTGGCGACGCGACGGACCTGTCTTGCGGTTGAGTGATTGGATTCTTGCTCATCTCAGAAATGATCTAGCAGATATCTGAAGGGTTTGTTTTCGCCTCGGCCCGCCCACGGGAAGCTAACGCGGTTGACAGCGACCCCAATCCGCGCCAAACTAGCGCTACCGTGGCTGTAAACTCGGAGTAGTTGATTTCAGCACCTATGGCGTTCCTCTCCCACCTGTTGACCGCTTGCCGCATCCGGTGTTGTCGCTGACCCTCTTGGGCTGCAACGTAGCTTAAATCTGCGCAGGCGCAAATTCGAATCCTGACAATTCAAGAACTGGCATACCGGGGCAATTCCGTCTGCGCACGAACATCATCCGCCTGTATCTATCCGATCTTTGGAGCAATTCATGACTGACCGTAGAAGCTTCCTCGTATCAGCTGCCGCTCTCGCCGGTGCCGCACTTGCACAACCCATCCTAGGACAGGTGGCAGGCCGAAAGCCACTCACGCGTAAGGAACGAGTAGACAGAGCGCTCGCGGGGCGCAATGTAGATCGGCCGCCCTTTACACATTGGCATCACTTCGGGCCGCAGACTGCGGAAGTACATGCAAAGGCGACGCTCGATTATCACTGGAAGTACAAAACTGACATCGTAAAAGTAATGAGCGACTTCGAATATCCGAAGCCAGCCGGGAACTGGTATGAACTGAAGGTCCTCGACAACCCATTTCCCGACCAGATTCGTGCCCTGGAACTGATTAACTCCGGCCTGAACGGAGATGCCTATATCCTTGAAACCGCCTTCAATCCCTGGCAGGTCGCAGTCAAATTGTCGTCCAAGGAAGAGGTTCTTCGCCTTCAACAAGAGAACCCACAGCGGCTGCTCGACGCCCTTGACGTGCTCACACAGTCGCACATCAACCATGCAAAGCGTGCTTTTGCAGCGGGCGCATCGGGGATACTCTTCTCGATTGCAAACGCCAAGCGTGAGGAGCTTTCCCCGGCCGACTACGCCCGGTTCAGCGCGCCTTTCGACAAACGCTTCTTTGAGGCGACTACCGGCGCGAAGCTTAACTTCCTGCATTTGCACTGGGAGAACGAGTATGTTGACCAGTTCGTCGGTTTCAATGCCCCTGTTGTCAACTGGTCTGTGCAAACCAGCGGCGTACAGGTCAGCACAGTGCGCAGTAAGTTCTCGCAGACCATCGCCACCGGCATCGATGAGGTGAAGTACAAAGATCTTTCGCCGGCTCAAATCCGTGAGCAGTGGCAAAGCGCCAGCAGTGCGGCCGGAAGCAAGTTCATCCTGACTCCCGGATGCTCGGTCCCTAACGACAGTACAGACGAAGAGCTATCTCGGCTCCCGCAGGTCGTTGGGGCCTGACCCGATCATCGACATTCTATTCGAAGGGCTGCACCACAGCCAAAGCGCGACATGAAGGAATAAACGCGTGTCAGGCACTCGTGTCCGTCGGTGCTCATTGAGTCTTCTTCTCGTTGTTGCTGCGGTCATCATCGGGCAACTGATGGTCGGGGTCGACGACGACCGAAGTGATCGGCGTCTTATTCTCCAGCATCCAGGTGTAAGTGCCCTTCTGCAGCCATGTCTCCACGGGGAGTTTCGCGCGCGCCTTGGTCCCGTCCTGAAAAGTCACTTCGATAGTCGTCGGCAGCACAAGCTGGCCAGCCGAGGTCTTCCCCGCCCTCGCTCTGCATTTCGCGGAAGAAGTCAGACGGAGATGGATGCTTGTAGGCCCAGTCTCGGATGTACTTGCGGAATGCCCAGTCGAACCGCTCGGGGCCGAGAATCTGTTCACGCAGCAAGACCATTCCATAGGCGCCTTTGAAGTAGCTGATGGGATGACCGACCGCGAAGCCATAGGAATCCGCTGTGGCCAGGAGTGTTGGCGCGTCGGGATTGTCAAGCACCTTGAGGATCGTGTCCGGCGGCTCGCCTCCGGCCGAGTATTCTGAATCGGCTTGGGTCCGTATTTGGCCCCCGCGTATGTCGCCGACTCGTCGATGTCGATGAAGGTATTGAAGCCTTCATCCATGAAAGCGTGGCGCCGCTCATTCGACCCGACGAGCATGGGAAACCAGTCGTGGCCGATCTCATGCGCCGTAACCCAGAACAGAAACGACCCGTGGTCGGGAATGCCGTCGAAGACGATGCCCGGATACTCCATGCCGGTGGAGAAGCCGGCGACGTTGATCGCCGCTGGCCAGGGATACAGATACCACTGTTTCGAAAAGTGTTCGACCGTATCTTTCACATACTCCGTGGATTTATCCCATGCATCGGGGCCAACACTCTCCAGCGGGTAGAAACTCTCTGCCAGTGCGCTCTTGCCATCCGGCAAATTGATCCGTGCAAGCATCCCAAACAAAGACTGGCGAGGCGCTCCACGACACATCGCGCGTGTGATCCATATGGAAGTGCCAGGTGAGCGTCCCATCCTGCTTCGGCCGGCTGGTAGGATCGGCCACCTCTTCCGGCTTGCGGATGTAGATGGTCTTGTCGCTCGTCCTTGCCTGTTCGAAACGATCAAGCTCGGTTTTGGTGAGAACTTCCTTCGGGTTCACCAGCTCTCCGGAGCCGGCAACAAAGAAATTTGACGGCACAGTAAGGAAGTAATCGAAGTTGCCATACTCGAGATAGAACTCGCTGCCGATGTAGGGTAGCGTGTCCCATCCGCGCAGGTCATCGTAGACGCACATACGCGGGTACCACTGTGCCATGTCGTAGATTTCGTTCTGTTTTGACTGTCCCCACGAGGTGCGTCCGCCCCATATGCCGGGAATCTTGTAGTGATATTTGATGTGAATCTTCAACTGTCCGCCATGCGGCTTGAGCGGGTCCACAAGCCGGATTTGCAGTCGCGTGTCGTTCACAATGTACTCGGCCTTTGCGGTCTGCTTCCCGGATTCAATTTCGATAGAATCAAGCACGAAGCCCTCGGTCGTTGTATCTTCGGTCGCCGGAGCCGTGACGCCGCCGCGGCCTCGGCGCACGCCGCCAGCGATGATATGCGCCCGCGAATCCTTGCGGTAGATATTCTGTTCGAGATGAATCCAGAGACTGGGCAGTGAGTCCGGGCTATTGTTTGTGTAAGAGATGATCTCGGAGCCGCGCAGTTCCTTCGCCACGGTGTCGAGTTGGACATGCATCTCGTAGCTGGCCGCATTCTGCCAGTACGCTGGGCCAGGCGCGCCATTGCTCGAGCGGTAGGCGTTCACTGGATCGGGCAGCGAGAGCGGTGCGAAAGTCAACCGCGGCTCATACGTCGAAGGCGCGCTCTGCGCGTGCGCCATCGAACCAGCGGCAAGCAACGACGCCGCGCAAAACGCGCATAGACTGCGTTCAATATCCGGCAAAGCCCGCATGAAGACTCTCTCCTTTTGTGGTGACACGACTCCCCTCGTCGGCCAGGCATTGGTCTGCTTGATTGCCGAAAGCCGTCTCCGCCGCAAATGCTCTTATTCGGTTTTTCGCAATCGATCATACTTCTTCAATGCATCCTGCAACTCCGCATGAGGAAGCTGGATAACAGTATGCCCGTCGCGCCCGGTCATGGTTCTGGCGCCAACCATGGCGTTCACAATTGCCTCTTCGGTAGCTTCCACAGTCGCCGTGAACAGCGGGCTAATTCTTTCATCCGATACTGTCAAAACTTCGTTTGGCCCCGGCACACGGTCCGCATGGGGGTTCGCCGTTGAAAACGCCAGAAAGATATCGCCCGAACTGTTGCCGGATGTGGACCCTGTCCGTGCCAATCCCATCGTCGCTCGCCGCGCCAATCGCTTCAGTTGGTGCGGAAGCAGTGGCGCGTCCGTGGCGACTACGATAATGATGGAGCCTACATCGCCTTCGGTGTCGTTGCCCGGAGGCGGCGGGACAGAGCGTGCATAAGGCACAGAATCTGGAATCTCCCGGCCAACAGGCACACCGGCGATGGTCAGTTGCGGACGGCGCCCGCAGTTGCATTGCACCAGAACGCCCACAGTGTAGCCGCCATCGGCCTGCGCCAGCACACGCGACGAGGTTCCGACGCCCCCTTTGAACCCATAACAGACCATGCCCGTCCCGCCGCCGACATTCCCTTCGGGAACAGGACCTGCGTGCGCAGAATCGAGAGCATGAAACAGGTCCTCGGCCTTCACATGAAATCCGTTGATGTCGTTCAGCCAGCCGTCGAAGGTCTCCGCGACTACGGGAAGCGACCACGTTTCTTTAGCCTGCTGGTGCCGAAGGCTCCAGGCGATGATGGCGTCGCGGACAACGCCCACGCTGTGTGTATTGGTGAGCGCCACTGGGCCTTCCAGAAAACCGGACTCCTCAATCCATGTGGTCCCGGTCATCTCGCCATTGCCATTCTGGCTGAACCAGGCCGCATAGACAGGATCGTTGTTGGCTTTGCCGCGCGGCAGCACCGCGGTCACACCGGTTCGTACCACAGGCTCTTTTGCGGGCGAGTTGTTGTCTCCGCTCACGAGCGTCGTGTTGCCCACTTCGACACCGGTTACATCCGTGATCGAGTTCAATGGGCCCGCTGTGCCATCAAACGGCACGCCCAGAGCACGCGCCCTCTCAAGTCCGGCGCCGTCAACTGTCTGCGCATGCGATTGAACCACGGCAACCAATAGAAGCCCTGCGGCCAAATGCGGTCCACGCATATCATTCCACTCCAAAGCTGAGCTGCCTTGTAACGATACCCTATCAGAACAAACGAGCCGGAGAGATATGCCTCTGCGGCCCGTTGAGAACGACACTTCGCTTAGAAGAGAATCTTCAGCGCGAACTGCGTATTGAACGGCTCGCCAGGGCCGATGCCGGGAGCGCCATTGTAGTCGCCGATGGTGTCGTAGATCTGCCCAAGGCTTTGCCCATCCGCGACGTTCAAGGGCGGTGCGAAATTGTGGTGATTGAAAAGATTGAAAAGCTCCGCGCGGAATTGCACCTTGACCTTCTCGTGGATGGTGCCGGTTTTGAAGACAGAGAAGTCGACATCCTGATAACCCGGTCCGTAGATCTGGTCTTTCCTCGAGGTGCCGGCAAAGGTGCCGGTTGGTCCAGGACCGAATGAGGCCGGATTGACCCAGAATTCCGATCCGTTCACAAGACTATGTTGAACGCCCGCATACGGATCGCTTAACTGCACGCCGCGTTGAAAACCCTCGCCGGTTCCCGAGTTATCTGTTGGGCTGAGAACAGAGAAAGGCTCTCCGCCGTGAATGGCGATCAGGCCGTTCAACTGCCAGCCACGCGTGAGCCAGCCCGGGCCCTCCTTGAGCACAGGCACATCATAGCCAAGGGCCGCACTGAACGTGTTGCGCACGTCGTAATCACTGTTACCGTAGCCGCCCTTGACGTTTGTGCTGTCCTGCGGAAGGGCGCTTCTGTATTGCGTTCCATCATCCAGGCTGTGGCTCCAGGTATAGCTGGCCTGCGTGGTCAGGCCATGCCAAGCCTGGGTGCGAATCAGCGTCTGCAGAGAGTTGTAGTTCGCAGTGCCAATGCTGTCTTCCTCGTTGATCGCGGAATAATTCGGGAAGGAACTGAAATACGGGCGGCTTGCCTGTTGCGTGTAGGGATCCACGTCGGCGCCGGCAGGATTGAGCGCAGCCTGGTTGCTGTCGCGCAGCAGGAGTTGCTTGCGAGCACCGTTCCCAACATAGCCGATCTGCGCAATCACCTTAGGGCCAAGCGCTTGTTGAATGTTGAGGCTGTAGTTGAGGCTGTGCGGGTCGCGAAGCTTCTGGCTCACCGTGTACAAGCCGCACGGACTCACATTGCTTGTGCTCACAACGCACGATGTCGCGGCGTCAGCTGTGGTGGGCGCAAGCAACTGGCCGGGAACGACGGTTTGTGAGGGAACATCAAGAGTGAGCACGGGGTTGGGTCCCGCTGGATTGGCTTGCAGGCCACCCGCACCGCCATTCCCTGGGTTGTTAGAAAGGAAGACATTCAAGTTCGGTGTATCGAAATACAATCCTACGCCGCCGCGAATGACGGTACTGCCCGACTCCTTTGGCTGCCATGAGAAACCGACACGCGGGCTGAAGTTGGTATGTGGGGCCGGGTAGATCGAATCGATCCCGTTGCCCTGGAACACAAGGCCCCCCTTGCCGGGGTCGAAGATCGAGAGGTTCTTATCGTTGTTGTACAGAGCGCCTTCGTAGTCGTACCGGACACCGTAGTTGACCGTGAGGTTCTTGCTCACTTGCCAGGCATCCTGCCCAAAGGCCGAGTACGTGTTCAAAAGAATCTGGCGCTGCTGATTCCCCCGCGTAATCGACCCTGAGTAGAGGTACCCGGCCAGGAAGTCGGCGAGAATAAGCGCATTGGGGTCGGCGGTCAGATCTGATGCTGTCGGCGCAGTCGACCATGGCCCTTCCGAGCCGCTGAAAGTGAATGTTCCGCGCTCGCCGGCGAAATAAGCAAGGTTCAGATCGAAGCGCCGGTACTCGCCGCCCAGGCGCAGTTGATGTGCCCCCTTCACCCATGTGAGCGCATCGGTGACGTGTCCAGTCGTGTCGTTTCGCGCATTGGGCGATGTAAGACCGACCTGGCTGAGCTGCGACTGAGTTCCAAGCTTGATGTGCGGCGCGCCTAGAACAGGCGCGCCGGTGTTGAAGCCGAGCGAAATGGGATCGAAGTCGGTTTTGTAGTCGTAATAATTCTGCTCAAAGTAGTTCGTGCCCAGCAGCACCTGGTTGCTGATGCTCGAGGATAACTGAGAGTTCAGCACAACCGCATAGTTCTGGACGTGCGTCGGAGCCACCTGGTAGTACCACAGCAGGTTGGAGCCGACCGGTGCAGCCTGGCTGCCCTCTCCTGAGAACCAATGAAACGAAACGCTGTTGCGCTGGTTGATGGTGTAGTCCAGCTTGAAAAGGCCGTTCCAGCTGTATCCGAACTCGGGATCGGGGTCGTTGTAGTTGTTGGTGGCTGCCGGTCCGGTGAGCGCATCGGCGGGCCATAGTGTCTTGAGCAGGTTCTGCGTGGCGGAATCGACCGGCACATTGTGCTCCGTCAACAGAGCATTTGCTTCCGCTTGATAGGCGGTCGAGGGCATTGTCGCAAGTCCCGGGATTCCGATTACGAAGCGCTGCTTTTCGAGGGTGCCGAAGAAAAAGAGTTTGTCACGGATAATGGGGCCTCCGACGGAACCGCCGGCATTGTAGTCGCGCACCTTTTCCTTGGTAGTGGAGAACGGCGATTTGGCGGCAAAGAATTCGTTGCGATCGAAATAGTAGAGGCTTCCGTGGAACTGATTGGTGCCGGATTTCAGCCCGAGGTTCACCGTTCCGCCTGGATTGCGTCCCGCTTCCGGCGCGGACTGGGTCTGGGTTGAAAACGATTCGATGGCATCAATGGGCAGCAGCACCCCGGCAATGCCAGAGACGCCGCTCTGATTGACCGCGGGGATGTTATGCCATGCATCGTTATTGTCTACGCCATCAATTTGCCAGTTAATCTGGTTGATGCGGCTGCCATTCAGCGAGCCATCCGTTCCATTGGCTGAGTAGCCAGCGTAGCCAGGGGTCAGCGCTACCAGTTGAGTAAAGTCCCGTCCGTTCAGCGGAGCGTCTTGCACTTGTTGCTCGGCAATCACGGAGTTTTGCGTGTCCGACGTGGTGTCCAGGCTGAGCGTCGTGGCCGATACTTCAACGACCGTGGACTGCTTGGCTATGGGAAGCGTGAGTTGCAGGTTGCGCACAGAGCCGACTGACACTGTCACCTTCTCGACTTTGAGGCTTTCAAACCCGGAGTTCTGAATGTTGACGGTATAGGTTCCCTGTGGAATGTCCTGGAACACAAATGTGCCCGCACTCGATGTGACCGTTTGCCGTGATTGTGCAGTAGCATCGTCGATCAACACCACCGTCGCTCCGACAATTGCTGCTCCTTGCGGATCGGACACAGTTCCGCCTAAACCACCGCGGAATGTTTGCGCAGATGCCGTGTTCAGGAAGTGTGCGAACACGGCAAAGAGGAAAAGAAATGGGATATAGAAACGCACTTTTTGCACGGAACAGCCTCCAAAAGCATGCTCCTCAATTTGTAGCTATGAGGAGAATGGATCAATCGCTGGGAGATTGCGGCACGCGCGAACAGAGCTGAGCATATGCCGCAGGAAGGTGCGGCAATGCTGGCGTCTTGGTTGGATATTCAGAATGGGATGAATGGAGACAGGTACTGCGCCTCTAACTCAAATTCGGACACCCGGTCTAATCCGCCAGCATTGCACTGCGGAAGCAACAACAAGGAGCGGGATGTCCTATCTGATGCATAGTCGAATCATAGTATTGGCGGTAAGAGCCGTCAACCAGGAAGCGTAAGAACCTGCCAACAGGCGGTCGGTGCTTGAGAGTTCCTCTCAGCAGTCCACGCAGTGCGCGCGCACGCGACGGAGCTCTCGATCAATCCGTGCAGCCGCCCTCGAAAGAACAACTGCACGGAGCTTTGTTTATCAACGGCAGCCGGGCCTTCGCATGCCGATAGCCAGCAAGTTCTACTCTCCAGGTTTGGCCGGAGCGGATGATGTAACCGCGAGGTTTCGTGTTGGCTTTTCGGAAAGCAACTGCTCAATCTTCGACGTAAATTCCTCCTGCAGTTGACGATTGAATTCTCCGCTCGCAGGCGAGGCGAATCCTGAATGAATCCCCTTAACCAGTCCATCGCGTCCAACGAAGATTGTTGCCGGCCACGTGTTGAGATTGACCGCCTGCGGCACTTTCTCCCACATCTCCGACGGCGCGCCCGCGATCAGATAGGTGTACTCCACGCCGTATTGCTTCACAAAGGCTCTTTCGCGCTCCAGGCTTCCCTGCTGCTCCGGTTCTTCGAAGTCGAGCGCGACAATCGCCAGACCCTTGTCGCGGTATTTCTTGTCGAGCTTGACCAGATACTGTGCCTCATCATGGCAGTTGGGGCACCAGGTGCCGGTCACGATTGCCAGCACGACTTTGCCCTTGAAGCGCGGATCGTCGTTCGATACCAGCTTC
>Ga0187847_10000669_pt1 | contig 35796 bp, 31 predicted proteins | sample June2016WEW_4_10_FD_132458 | JGI IMG/M metagenome (GOLD analysis project Ga0187847, IMG submission 132458) | Peatland microbial communities from SPRUCE experiment site at the Marcell Experimental Forest, Minnesota, USA - June2016WEW_4_10 | ecosystem: Environmental > Terrestrial > Soil >...
CGTGGAGTATGTGACGGTGAAGGTGTCGCCGTTGAGCGCGCCAACGATGGTGCTGGTGAAGGTTGGGTTGGGCGTGCCGTAGGGGCGGGAGGCGTTATTCACCGTGACCACCAGCGCCGTGGTCGATGGAGTGATGGTCAGCGTGCCGGGATTCACGGTCACGTTGCTGTAGTTGGCCGCGGCCGCTCCGGAGAGGGTTGCAGTGATGGGATATGCACCGACCGGAGAAAGTATCGTCGCCGTGGTCGAGTAGGTGATGGTGAAGGTGTCGCCGTTGAGCGCTCCAGCGATGGACCCGGTGAAGGTGGGGTTGGGCGTGCCGTAGGGACGGGTGGCGTTATTCACAGTGACCACCAGCGCCGTGGTCGATGGAGTGATGGTCAGCGTGCCCACGTTGTACGTCACGGAGTAGTTGCTGAAGCTGGCCGAGCCAACCGGCGTCAGCGTTGCGGTGATGGGATAGGTGCCAACGGGCGAGAACTGCGTGGCCGTGGTGGAGTAGGTGGCGGTGAAGTTGTCGCCATTGACCGCGCCGGTGATGGTTCCGTTAAAGGGCGGGTTGGGCGTGCCATACTGCCGAGTGGCGTTAGCGGGCGTGACCACCAGCCCGCCGCTGCCACCCGACCCGGCGGAAACGATGGTCAACGTGCCCACGTTGTTCGTCACCGCGTAGTTGTTGAGGTTCGCCGAGCCAACCGGCGTCAGGGTTGCGGTGATGGGATAGGCGCCTACGGGAGAGAGCTGCGTCGCCGTCGTCGAGTAGGTAGCGGTGAAGACATCGCCGTTGACCGCGCCGGTGATGATTCCGGTGAAGGTCGGGTTGGTCTGGCCGTACTGGCGCGAGAAGCTGTTCGGCGTGACCGTCAGAGGCGCCCTGGTGACCGACAGGCTGGTGGTACCGGTCACCGAGGTGTAGTACGAGTTGGTGGAGGTGAAGGTGAAACTGACGGTGTAGCTGCCGACGGCGAGGCCGCTCGGCGGGGCGTTGCATGTGATCGTTCCCGCTGATGCGTTGGTTATCGTGGACGTGCAGAGCGTCTGGCCGCCAATGTAAAAGACCATCGAGCCGCTGGCGGGGAAGCTGCCGGTGAAGGTGAACGACTCCGAAAAGGAAAAGCCGTAGACCTCGGTCTCCGAGAGGAGGGTGAAGGGCAGAGGCGCGGAGGAGTATCCGGAGGAGCCGCTAGTGCTGAAGATAACGGTCTGCTGCGAGGTGTAGGAGTTGGAGATAAGGTTGGACTGGCCAGCGGGAGCGGGGCCGGCCACCGTGGGCGAGAAGGTGTATGCGATGTCGCAGACCCCGCCGGAGACCATCGAGGCGATGCATGTGGTGGAACCGGCAAAGACGGCGTAGTGCGAATCGGTGGTGGTGAAGGGATAGAGGGAGAACGCAAGATTAGCGTTGCCGGCGTTGGCCAGATACTGCAGGACCGGGGTTGACGTGGCGCCGACGAGCACGTTGCCGAAGCTGATGGTGCTGGTGACCGGGTATGTGACCTCGCGCAGCGCGCTGTTGCCGCTGTCGATGACGAAGAGGTCGCTGGAGCCGTCGAGTGCGATGGCCAGCGGCGCGTTGATGGTGGCCGCGGTGCTGGGGCCTCCGTCTCCGGTGTCGCCGGCGGTGCCGGTGCCGATGACGGGATAGATGTTGGAGCCGTTGCTGATGACGGAGTAGACCGCGTAGACGATGTTCGCGGAATGGTCGGCGATGTAGATGTCTCCCGCCGCGTCGATGGCCAGGCCGTCGGGCGTGAGGAGGCCGGTGCCCGTGGCCACGCCGGCATTGGAGGTGGTGGCGCCACCGTTGCCGGCGACGATGTGGATGATGCCGGAGTTGTCGATCAAGTAGACGTAATGGGTTGCGGCATCGGCTACGGCGATGCCACTGGGCCCAAGTGCGATGCCGCTGGGATCAGAGAAGACCGCGCTGGTGGCGACGACGTTGTTCGCGTCGGGGACGGTTCCATTGCCGGCGACGACGCGGCGCTGCCCTCCGGCATAGATCTCGGTAATGTTGTGGAACGAGCCGCCAATGGCGAGGAAGAGGTCGTCGAAGCCGTCGAAGGCCATGGAATTGACGCCGGGCAGTCCGGTGGCATAGGAGGTGTTGACGGAGCCATCGGCTCCGAAGCGGATGATGTTACCGCCGCCGAGACCGCCGAGACCGGAATCGGCGATGAAGATGTTGCCTGCTCCATCGACGGCCATGGCGGTGGGCGTAACCATGCCCGCGCCCTGGGCCACGACGACCTGAGCGGCACCGCCGCCGGCCGGATAGAAGAGGACATCTGCGGTGGAGGAGCCGTTGCCCTGCTCGAGGACGTAGGCGTCGCCGGCCGAGTCTGTGGAGACGGCGATGGCGGTGCGCAGGCTGGATGCACGCGTGGAGGCAACGCCCGGAGCCAGCAGGCTGAGCGGGCCGACGCCGAGACCCTGCAGTTCCACGCGGATGAGCTTGCCGGAGATGGAGTCCTTGAGTTGCAAAGCGGAGTAGCGAAAGCCAGGACGGGAGGGCTGGAAGTTGACTACCACCTGGCATGTGGTGGAGGCGGAATGGGCCCCGTTGCATGTAGTGCTGACGAGGAAGTAGTCCGTCCCCACGGTGACGGTGAGATTCACCGCCTGGTTGATGCTGAAGACGATGGTCTGGCTGGCGCTGATCGATCCCACATTGGTGTTGGGGAAGCTGAGGTTGGTTCCCAGCTTGCGCACTATGTTGTTCTGCGAGTCGGCGAGGTAGATGTTTCCGCCGGTGTCCGTGGTGACGCCGAGCGGCTGGTCGAGGGGAACCAGCGATGCAGCCTGGCCCTCCTGCGAGAGGCTGTATGCGCCGGAGAGGCCGCTGGAGAGGCCTGCGATGAGGGCGAGCGAGTTGGTTCCGGAGTTGAAGCCGACCACATTGTTGTGGCCGGTGCCGGACTCCGAGATAAACAGCGAGCCATCCGCTGAGAAGGCCAGCCCGTATGGATTATTGAGGGCGGTCGCGGCAGTGCCGGTCAGGTCATTGGCGCATTGCCCAACCGCCGTCTGTGGGGTGGTGAGTCCGGCGATCTCGCGCACGCAGTTGTTGTTTGAATCGGCGATGAAGAGGTTGCCATTCTTGTCGAAGGCAAGGCCGGCGGGGCGGTCGAGCGTGATTGAGCCGGTGACACCGGAACACTGCGTTGTGGCTGCATAGGTGGACGTCTGACCCGCAACGGAGCAGATTGTGGTTGCCGGGGCGCTAGCCAGGTGGCGCACGACCTGATTGACCGTGACTCCAGTCCCCGAGCCGACGATCGAGATGTAGAGGTTAGCGCTGCTGTCCACGGCCAGGCCCATCGGCACTGGCGTATCCGAATTCGTATTCACAATCGTGCAAGTGCCGGCCACCGTGGTGAGGGCGTTTGCGGCGAAGCTGTCAACCGCGCCGCTGACCAGGCTGCGCACGCAGTTGTGCTGGCTGTCCGCGATGTAGAGCGTGTTGGAGCTGTCGACGGCCAGGCCGGTGGGCGCCAGCAGTCCTTCCGTGGGATCGGGCCCCGGGTTGCTCGCGGTATTGCATGTATCCGGGCCGCCGCTGACTCGCAGTCCGGCCACAGTGGAGACATGGCCTGTAGTGTCTACCTTGCGCACGCAGTTGTTCTGCGTGTCGGAGATATACAGGTTGCCGAGCGAGTCGAAGACGATGTAGGAGGGCACGTTCAGGCTGGTGGCGGTGGCTACACCGGAGTCCTGATTGAAGCCGCCCGTACCGGTGCTGTTGCCGGCGAAGCGCGAGGTTGTATCCAGGATGGTTGCAAACTGGCCGCGCGCACTCAACGGGGCCAGGCTAACGAATCCTGCGAGGAGTAGAACCAGGGGCCGAGGGAATACATCTCTAAGCAAGCACAGACGTGGGGTGTTCATTATGGACAACTCCAGAAGATCGATCGCCGTTCAGGTTCATCTGCTCAGACCTCTTTTGGGACTGTGTCGAGCGTACCGGAAATTGATGTCACTCCGCGTATTTTCAATATTATAGGTGGGGCTTTAATGGAAAGACACGAAAATCGCAGGCGGCGTCAGGGATTTTCTAAGTTGTATCTTCCTGTGTAATACGCACTCCGCCACTGGGTTGCGCTGCCCCCACACACAGATTACGCGCGGGAGTAAAAGATATAGCGCTCTTCTCTTTCTCCCCCTCGCGGGATCGGCAAACTGGCGCGGGGCCGTCGCTGGCACGCCGTACAAAGACCGGGTGCGATCAGGAGTGGGAGACGCCGTATGCGTCGAGAACGTCGGCGAGCGTTACGATGCCGACCAGTTCGTGAACATTGGCGCGGCTGACCACGGGCAACAGATCGATCTGGTTGCTGCCCATGCGCTCCAGCGCCAGATCCAGCCCCTGATCGGCGTGCATGTGGGGGAAGAGTGGCGCGGTCATCAAGTCGTCGAGTAGCCTGCCGGAGTCCTCGTCCACTTCGACCTCCAACTGCGACTGAGTGACGATGCCGATGACTCCGCGCTGGTCCGTGACCAGGGCGGTACGCAGGCCGCCGGCGCGAATGCGTCCCAGCGCCTCGCGCACCGAGGTTTCGGACTCCAGCAGGAGCGCAGGGGTTTTCATGATCTCCGCGGCGGTGCGCTGATCGAGCCGTTGGCGCGTCCTGGCGCTGGGCAGATGGATTCCGTCCTGCACCGCGAGCGCCTCGTAGATCGGCTCATGCTGCAGGAGGGAGGCGACGAAGAGGCTGACCAGGTTGGCGATCATCAGGGGGACGATGACGGCGTAGTCCTGGGTCATCTCGAAGATGATGAGCACCGAGGTCATGGGGGTGCGCACCACACCGGCGAAGACCGCTCCCATGCCAACCAGTGCGTAGGCTCCCGGCGTGGCCGTCGCCAGCGGGAAGAGATGATGCGCGGCGGTGCCCACTACACCTCCCACCATTGCGCCGAGGAAGAGAGACGGGCCAAAGATGCCGCCCGCGTTGCCCGACGCGTAGCTGGTGGTGACGGCGAAGAGCTTGAGCAGCAGGAGCAGAAGCATCAGGTGGAAGGCCATGCGTCCGTTCAGTGCATCACCGACAAAACCGTAGCCCACGCCCAGCACCTGGGGCACAAACCAGCCCAACGCACCCACCAGCAATCCGCCTGCTACAGGCTGGAACCAGACCGTCTTGCGCGGCAGGCGCAGAAACCACGCACGCAGCCCAAGCAGCAGGCGGGCAAAGGCCGCCGAGACGACACCACCGGCGACGCCGAGTACCGCATAGACCCCAAACTCGGCCGAACTGACCAGATGATACTTCGGGACATTGAAGAGCGGATGATCGCCGAGAGAGACGCGCAGGACCATCCACGCGGTTGCGGAGGCCAGCACCACGCCACCCATCATGGGCGCATTGAGGTCGCCCATGATCTCTTCCAGGGCAAAGACTACGGCGGCCAGAGGCGTGTTGAAGGCGGCTGCAATGGCCGCCGCCGCGCCTACTGGGATCAGGTTCTTCACCTGCTCGGTGCTGAGGCCCAGCGCGCGTCCCAGCACCGAGCCGATGCCCGCGCCCACCTGCACCGAGGGACCCTCACGTCCCAGCGGTATTCCGCTGGCCAGCGTCGCCGAGGTGCAGAAGAACTTGCCCAGCACTGTTCGCAGCGTGATGCGGCCGTCGCGGGCAAAGAGCGCGGCCTTGGTCTGGGGCACGCCGCTGCCGCGCGCGTTGGGGAAGAAGCGATAGAGCAGATAACCGATGCCGAGCGAACCCACAACAGGAAACAAGAGACGTCGCCAGGGCGCGCCCACTACCGGGTAGAGCCGCATCCCGAGGCGTTCGGTCAGCACGATGAAGGCGACCACGGCGAGGCCGGTCAATGCGCCGATCACCAGCGACAGCCCGAGAAAGACCTGGCTCTCGCGCTGCCGCAGCGCGTCCATGCGCTCGGAGAGCGGAACCTGCCACCAGCTCCGGCCCGGTGTCTGCATGGGTTCTGTCATCATGTGCAAGACCCTCCCGTCCAGAATATTCCAGCGGATTCACTGTTCGATGCGCTGTGCGGCTTGAGGACGGACAGAATGCGGGCGGCAAGGCGGATTTGTGCCGTATGCTACGGTCAGACAAACCCATGGGCCGGAATCTCTTCATTCTCGCCGCGTCGCTTGCGCTGTTTGCGCTGATCTCCTGCGCGGTGGCTGCCACGAACGTCGCGCAACAGCCGGGCTCGCCGGGCGATGCATCTCTGTGGCGCACCATGGGACTGGCGCTGTTGGTGCTGGCGCTGCTGGCCGCGCTGGGCGGCGTGCTGTCTTCGCTCTTCGAGCAGGCCAGGCGGCGCGCGGAAGAAAGACAACGCCGCAGGCGTTCGTGAATCTGCCGCAGGCGATTGTGAATCTGTTGCGGCATTCGTGAACCTGTCACGCCGCTTCTGATCCAACCCGCGCGCAGACGATACAATCAATAGAGAGGGGAGCCAAACAATGTTCGAGGTCACCGTGGAAGCCGGCTTCTCCTCCGGCCACTTTTTGCGCAACTACAAGGGCAAGTGCGAGAACCCGCACGGCCACAACTATCGCGTGCTGGTGACGCTGGCGGGCGAGGAGCTGGACGAGGCCGGGCTGCTGCTGGACTTCAAGCTGCTGAAACACCTGCTGCGCCCGGTGGTGGAGCGGCTGGACCACCTGATGATCAACGACATTGCTCCGTTTACCGAACTGAACCCCTCGGCGGAGAATCTGGCGCGCTACTTCTACCAGCAGACCGCCAAGCAGCTAGAAGAGATGACCGGCGGGCGGGTACGGGTGAAGGACTGCACGCTGTTCGAGACCGACACCAGCTTCGCGCGCTACTACGAGTAGAACTCAAGAACTCTAATCCGGGAGCGTTTTGCGGTAGAGCAAGGCGTGCAGGTTTTGCGCGTAGAAGTTCTGTACCACGCCCGCCTGGGTGTAGCCGATCGATTCGTAGAAGCGGATTGCTCCCTCGTTGCCGGTGAAGACGTGCAGCTCCATTTTTTCGGCGCCGGCGGAGTGGAGTTTGCTCTCGACCTCAGCCATGAGACGCTGCGCAAGGCCGCGGCGGCGCCAGGCGGGGGCAACATCCAGCGTGACCACATAGCCGGTGCGCTCGTCCAACTGCGTGATACAGAAGCCTGCCAACTCCCCTTGCGCCCCATGGTTCTCTGCTTCGGCCAGCACGGTGACTGCGCCGGGGGCCTCGGCAAAGCCGCGCATGGCCCCGCGGCTGAACTGGAAGACTGGAGCAAAGCAGATGAGATCGAGCGCGTACATTGCCTGCCAGTCGCCAGGGCGATAGCTGCGCAGCGCCGCGTGGGCCGTGCGGGCCTCGGAGTTGGACTCGGAGTGGTTCGGAGTTACGGCTAGAGCCACCGGCGCACCAGCCTGCGGACAAGTTCGGCGGTGAGGCCGTAGACCACGAAGGAGGCGATCTGGCTGCCGCGCTGGCGCGCGATCTGGGTCTGGTCTTCGGGGATGGCGGGTTGGGCGTGCGTGCAGGACATCTTCAGGAACGGCCAGCATCCGACAACCCGTGCGCGCTGCACGGGCAGTTCGCCTTGGTGGGCCAGCGCATCCAGCGCCAGGCCGAAGCTGGCCCCGTGCTTCGTGGTGGCTTCGGGATAGAACTCGGCGACCGCTCCGTATGCAGCGCCGGTTGCAGCGCCGAGGCCCCAGCGGAGGGCCTCGTTCTGCTTCTCCTTTGCAACGGACGACGAGGCTTCCGCGGAGACGCACTCGGCGGGTGGAATTGGAGACTCCGGCTCGGGCTTCGGCTGCGGGGGAAAGATGCGCTCGGCAAGGGTCTTGGCGGCGGTTGCGGCGAGCCCGGCGATCAACCCGGCGATCAGTCCCCTGGCCAGCGACTTGTGCTTTTTCACCGCCGCGACTTTTGTTTCGCTCATGACAATCCCTTCAGCCTCTCGTACTCAAGTCTCTCGCGCCAGATTGGGCCAACTTTGTAGGATGCGTCTGTTCGGCACTAAGAGCGCCGGCCTTGCATTGACAAGAATGGAATTGTAATCGTCTGCGCGGTTCGCCGCTGCGGAGTCTGCCGGTGCGGCGATCAGCGAAGGCCTGGTTCGGGCCACTCGTAGACCACTACGCCCATGTCGCCGAGGGTCTTGATGGCGGCTTCGACGTTGCGGCGAACTGTGGGACGGGCCGAGACTGGCGTGTCGTGCGCCTCCTCGATGGCAACGACTCGGCCATAGGGCCAGGAGTCCTGCGGCACCGCGTCGAGGGCAGCGGGCAGGTCGCTGACGCGCACGGTGAGGTCCTGGCGGCGCGCGGCGACGGGACGCAGCATTCCGCCCTCGCCCAGCGCGCTGGAGTTGGCATCGGCCTGGGTGACATGCAACGTGACAATGTTCTCCTGCACGGTGAGGTAGGGGTTCTCCCATTCGGCGAGGCTGGGGATGGCCAAGTAGCGGCTCTTGGAGGGAGGCGGGATCAGGTCCAACTGTTGACGCGCTGTCTCGACCGCCTGCGGACTGGCGGTTGGGATGGCAGTGCCCGCTGACGCACGTTTGCAGCCCGTGAGCAGCATTGGAGACGCAGCCAGGCAGAGGGCCGAAAACAAGGCCAGCAGCAGTCCTGTTCGAGAAGAAGAATGCCGGGGGGAGACGATACGGCCAGAGGATGAAAGAGGTGGGACAGTTATTCGCACGCCTTTAAGCATACCAAGAGGTTGGATGCGGATTCCAGGGGACGCGCTACGGAGAGCCGTGCGCCCAAAATAAATCCGGGCAAACGCAGGCCACGAACGTCTATAAATAAACGTCACTCAAGAGGCCTCCTCCATGACTCTTTGCCTGCAGCCCCAAAGTAGTTCTATAAGTGGCCTCGCCCTCGTAGCCGGATGCATCGCCCTAATTGCTTCCACCGCACTTGCTCAACCACCCGCATCTCCCACAGACGCCACACCACCAGCAGTCACACAACTCGCGCCCATTGCGCCAACGATCTCTCTCGGCGAGCCGACTCGCACGGCAAAGCTCGAATCCGACGATCCGGAGATGAAATATGTGAATGGCTTCTTTATCAACGCCGACGCAAGCGGGCACATCCTCATCCGCGACAAGGACGGCCATATAACCGGCGACTTCAATCTCCGGCCACTAGAGAAAGACACTATGGTTCCATTACTCGCCGTCCATGACGTAGCAGTCTTCAAAGATGGCAGCATCGTCGCATCGTGGATCTATATGCTGCCGCATGATAACCGGCGATACTTCTATCTGGTCCACTACGACCAAACCGGTAATTTTCTTGAGGATATTGATCTGGGCCAATGGCGCGCCTTGCGTCTCTGCATCGCGGACGACAAATCGATCTGGACGCTCTCAGGGGAAGATAACGGGCGTCCGGTTTACTCTCCCAATGAAGGCGTTCTGCGCAATTACAAGTTCGGTTCCGGATTGGTGCGAGCTGTCGTTCCGCGTTCCAACTTTCAGCCGAACAATAACTACAGCTTCCCGCTCTACAGCAACGCCAGCAACAAGATCGCCATCGATTGCTCCGGCGACAAGGTTCACGCCCTGACTGGCGACGGTCAGTGGATTGAGTACACGCCGGGAGGGGACTTCACAATCACAAAGATCGATGAGGTAAGCCGTTCGGACTTCGGAGGGTATTGGAAGCTCTCCGGCTTCGCCTATCTCGACAATGGCCACGCATACGCCGTGATTCATTCTGGTTCCGGTGACCCATTCAAACGCATGCTCGCCGAACTTCTCCCATCCAAGGATGGCAAATCGCTGCATTGGGCCGAGATCCCCGAAGAGGCCCTGCCCGCTAACAACAAGCCGCCGGACGCGACAAACCTCGCCACAGATAAGCCTAAAGAACCCATCATGGTCACAGGCCTGCTCGGCGCAGACCACGCAGACGGCGAGCAGCTCGTCTACCGCACCTCGGCGGGCGAAGCTGTCCTCTGGTCGAAGCCAGTATTTAGTAGTTCCGGCACTCAATAGGTCCCGCTGGTTAGAATGCACAATGCATCATGGGCCCGCATCGGGGACTGCAAACAAGCTGCAATAAGCCGCAGACGATACAATCGAAGGATGGTCAAGGGAATTACGCTGGTGACGCAGGTGGGTTCGGGGGCTGCGCAGGAGAGGCTCGCTGGCCTGTTGGGCGCGCTGGGCTTCGAGGCGGGCAAGGGCTGGGAGGATGGAAGCGGGCGGGGCGCGGCGTTTCTGGCTCCGCTGGGCAATCTGGAGCTGGTGGCGGGACGCGCTCCGGCTGTGCCTCCTGTGCTGATCGAGGTCACACAGCTCGACCAGGTCCGCGCGGTCGTCGCGCAGTGGATGAAGGCCAACTTCAGCGCCGAAGAGGTTGCCGAGCTGCTCTCGGAGGTTGCGCCGACGCACTGGAAGTCGCGGCTGTTTACGGTGGCGCTGGACCCGGCGCTTCTGGTTGGATTCTGGGAGTCGGAGGATGCGCTGCACGGCAAGCCAGTTGCGATTGAGGGCGATCTGTCGGCGGCGGGAATGCGGTTTGCGATTGTGGTGGCGCGCTGGAACGCGGTGATCACCGAGCGGCTGCTGCAGGGCGCGCTGGATGGGCTGCTGCGCTCGGGCGCGGCGCGCACGGAGATCGAGATTGTGCGCGTGCCGGGCGCGTGGGAGATCCCATCGGCTGCGCGGACGCTGGCGGAGTCGAAGAGCTGCGACGCGATTATTACGCTGGGCTGCCTGCTGCGCGGCGAGACGGCGCACTACGAGGCGATCTACACGGAGGTTGCGCGCGGCATCGGTGAGTCGCAACAGGCGACGGGCGTGCCGCACTCGTTTGGCGTGCTGACCTGCGAGACGCTGGAACAGGCGCTGGAACGCGCCGGAGTGAAGGCGGGCAACAAGGGATTCGAGGCGGCCATGGCGGCGATTGAGATGGTTTCAATTCAAAAGAAACTAGCGGGGAAGAAATAGGTGGGAACGCGCCGCAAGTCACGCGAACTGGCGATGCAGATGTTGTTCCAGGGCGACCTGGGCAAGCAGACGCCGGAGGAGGTGCGGGCGCTGTTCTGGCCCTCGCGCGACGACGTGGACGCGGCGACGCGCGGATTTGCCGAAGACATTTATCGCGTTGCCACCGAGCGACAGGCGGAGATCGACGCGCTGATCGAGTCTCATGCCGAGAACTGGCGGCTGGAGCGGATGGCGGTGGTGGACCGCAACCTGCTGCGCGCCTCGGTTGCCGAGCTGCTGGGCTACCCGAAGACGCCGGCCGCCATCGTAATCAACGAGTCGCTGGAGATAGCGCGCCGCTACGCAGCGCCGGAGTCAGTGCAGTTCCTGAACGGAGTGCTGGACGCCATTGCGCGCGACGTGCTGAAGCAGCGCCTCGGTTGAGCTGAACGATAACGCCATCTCCATAAGACACATCTGGCCTCCCGCTGGGGGAAGCCAGATATCCGCGGTTCCGTATGTGGCGGGGCTTACAAGAGGGGAGCTGCGACTCTGGCGGCTGCCGCTTCACTGAATTTTGCGATTGGACGGACTGAGTTGCGGCCATTTTCCTTGGCCTCATACATTGCCGCGTCGGCGCGGCGCATCATTCCTTCCCAACCACCCTGGGCGGGGTCAAGCTGGGCCACGCCGGCGCTGATGGTAAACCGGATTGGCTCGTCCTCGAAGGGGATTTCCAGGGCTTCCACGGTCTGCCTGACGCGCTCGGCTGCCATGATGCCCGCCGAGGCCGTAGTGTTGGGCAGCAGGATGGTGAACTCTTCGCCACCGGTGCGGGCGAGCACATCGTTGGCGCGCATCATCGGTTTGATCTGGTGCACCAGGGCCTGCAGCGCGACGTCTCCGGCGGCGTGTCCGCGGGTGTCGTTGAGGTGCTTGAAGTGGTCGATATCCAGCACGATCATGCAGGGCAGGTGGCCATAGCGGATGCTTCGCGTGGTCTCCCGGAGGGCTGTTTCCTCCATGGCGCGGCGGTTGAGGGCACCGGTAAGGGGATCGGTGCGCGCCTGCTCGGCCAGCTCTTTGCTTAGCTCCGTGACCAGGAACCAGAGGACGCACATGACCATGCAGGTGGCAAGAAAGGCCATTCCGGCCAGCGAATACACCCATTTCGGATCGGTATGGGCACGATCGGTGAGGTCAGCCTGCCTATAAAACATATCCGTCAGGACGGCGCGGAATGTCATGATGACCGCATCCGCGACCAGGATCACCGCCGTGACACGCGCCACCGCGGCAAACGGCCCGCGCCCGTGCTTCAGCAGAATCCAGGCGGCTGCACCGCAGACCACAATATTGGGAATGTTGATGACATTGCTGATGTACGGGACTTTGTCGAGAAACAGGATGGTATAGGCCACCAAAGCAAGCCCGATGGCGACGAAGGGCCACCAGTGCCGTATCGGCTTGCGCAGCACAAACCAGCGCAGGCCCAGCAACTGCATCACGAAGGAGACCAGGTAAAGCTCGTTGGTCACCATGCCGCCGAGGACTGGGGAGATATTCCCTTCCAGACCCTGCAGAACCAGTTTGACCAGCCCGACGACCATCCCACCGGCAAACCACCTCAGCCCTGTCACGCTGCGGTTACGCCACGCAAGCAGACAGAGGCAAACCGTAAACACGGTCACAGAGACGATATTCGTGAAGAAAAAGGTACCGTAATTGATCACGTTGAAATGGCCACTTCCTTGCAGAACATAATAGACGGACTGCGAAGGATTGTACTTTTCTTTAAATAACTAAATGTTGTCCCGAACCAGGAAGAGTTCCATTCAACTGGAAACCCGTCCGGATGGGAGCCTGATTGACTGATACTGCCCTGCGCCTCCCGCCTTCTGAACTGAAGCTCCGGATGAGGGGGTCTTCAGCATCTTGCGGAAGCTGGAACAGGTACAGTTTAGGATCATTGCGAGATTGTGTATTACAACTTTTGTGGTGGAGAGGATGCCCCATTCGCTGCTACGGGGCCGATGCAAGAACAAAAGCTGGAGTTCATGGGGAAAAAGCTTCGGGATGTTGTGTTTTGGTGCAGATCTTCGGGGTCCTTCGACTCCGCCTCTCGCGATAAGACTGCGAGAGGCTCCGCTCAGGATGACAGCTTTTATAAAAGGAACTTCTGAGGCAGGACTCTAGGTTGTCTTGCGCGGCTTCTGTACCATCAGATTGACCGGCACAATGGCCCCGGCGGGGGTGGTCAGGTTGGGTGCCAGGGTCGATGAATCGGTCAGTGGGCTGCGGGTGATGATGTGGACCAGGTTGTCTCCCGAGGTCCCCGCGTAGAAGGTGGAGTTATCCGCGCTGACGACACCGGCGATGGGAGCCGTTGCGGAGCCTGAGAGCTTGATGTAGGTGGTAGTCCCCTGTCCGCTGGCGGATGGAGCATAGGCAGGCAGAACGCCGCCGGAACCGGTGTAGGTGATGAAGGCGAGCGTCGAGTCCGGGGTCGGCCAGACCCCGGTGATGGCAGTCGCCGTGAGCGGAGTGAGATGGGTAGTGGTGAGCGTGTCGGAGAAGCTCAGCGTGCCGGTCAAGGGGCAGGCAACGCTGACGGTGGCACCATTCATGTTGCCGGCAGGGATACTGACCCGCAGATCGCTCAGGGTTGGCGCTGGCGTCACGCTGGCTCCGATCACATGCATGCCGTCGTTGGTTGCGGCAAGGCGGTCGGTGATTGCCGGGGAGCTGTCGGCCGGCGGATAGAAGACATTGGCCTCGTTGGTCGGCGTGGTTGGCGAGCTCACCGCGCAGTAGCTGCGCGCCGTGGTGGTTGGGCCGGCAAAGTACGCCCCGACGGCGGGCACAGTGACGGCTACGTCGGTCACCGGCGTTCCGGCCGATGTTGCGGGAGTGATGCTGGTCCAGCCGGAATTGGTCGAGTACACCAACAACTGATTGCCGGCGGTGATGTAGACGGTCTGGCTGTCGGGGGCGAACTCGGCGTGCGTTGCCACACCGCCGTAGGTGGAGAGGACGCCACCGGCGGAACTCTCCAGCGAGATGATCTGGCGGACCGGATCGCTGAGGACGAGGATGTCTCCGTTGGGCGAAATGGCGAGCACGTTGCCCGGCGAGGAAGGGTCCGTACGCGTGATGCTCAGCGTGTTGACGGCATTGACCACCATCAGCGCCGTCGAGCTGCCCATGTAGATGGTGGAGCCGTCATTGCTGATGACCATGGAGTTGGGCACATAGGGCAACAGGTAGGGCTGCCCCAGCACGGAGGTCGTGAAGTCGATCTGCGCCATGTACTGGGACTGCGTGCTGGCCATATAGAGGACGGTGCTGTTGGTGCCGGGAGCGGTGACATTGACCGAATTCGATGTGACAGGCTTGCCGTTGCCGAAGAGGCCGATCTGGTTGTACGACGACATATTGCAATTGGGCGGCTGGCACACCGCGGAGATGGAGGCGGCACCGGCCAGAGGCGGGGTCACCGTTCCACCCAGGCTGGCTGGAATTGTGGTGGGCGCGGTTGACACATACTCCAGGTTCAGCCCGGTCAGGGATACGCCATTGGTATCGACGGCAGAGGCCACCAGCGCCTGCGGGTTGTTCTGGTTGACGACGACGGGATTGGCCGTTGAACCGGGTGTTGTAAGGGTGATCGACGCAGGCGGACAGGTGGAGAAGAAGCCAGCCGAACTGGCTGCGTCGGACACATTCGCGGAGATCAGCACCGATCCGGGTTGGTTCGCCGTGGCCACGCCGTTCTGGTCGATGCTGACGACGGGCGAGATTGCCGTGGTGGACGAGGCGCCCTGCGCGCTCAATTGCAGATGCCCCGCCAGGCAACTGATGTTGGTCTGGTTGGCGCCGGTTCCGGCGTAGACCCGCGCGACAAGCTGGGCGGTCGATCCCTGCGAGATGCAGGAGTTGGCCAGATAGGGCGGCGCGGTGACCGCACCTGTCGTGGCCAGCGGGCAGCAGGCGGTTGTGGGATCGGTCGTGCAGTTGGACGACGGACCTCCCAGCACAATACTGGTTACGACGGGATGCACGAAGACAGGCAGCGGATTGCTGGTGACGCCATTGAAGCTTGCCGAGACATAGGCGATGCCCGGCTTATTGGTGGCGGTGCAGTAGGTGAAGTCAGGAATGCCGCCGCCGGAGTTGCGGTTCCACGATCCCGCGCAGAGCCGGCCGGTGTTTGGCTGGATGTCGGCGATGGTCATGTCCGTGGTGCCGTAGGTGTATGCCCCCACCGAGACGCTCGAGCCCTTGCAGTCTGTGGTTGTAGGCCCCTGCAACTGTCCGATCTCCGCGAAGTTCAGCGAGACGCCATAGGTGATGGGCTGCAACGTGATGGTGGCGGCCTGGGTCGTGGTCATGCCGGAGTCGCCGCCATTGCAGAAGGTGGGCGCGAGATTGTGCGCGCAGCCCGAGATCGAGACACCGAATGGGATCGAAGACAGAAGCAGAACAGACAACGTGACAAACCGACGCATTAAACCTCCCCGTCCAACTGGAACCAGAGCTGAACGGTCACACCGCTGACGCTAGTTACACATATGTCAGTGTAGAAGCTGCGCAGACGGGACGCAAATATGCGTCGAGGATTCGACGGACGGGAAGCGCTGGAGAGCAGATTCTACCGTTCCGCTACCTGGGCGGCATCTGGGTCTGGAACCAGCCGATGGTGCGGCGCAGCAGGTCGCGCTGGTGCTGCGGGTCGACGAAGTGGTGGCCCTCTCCGGGATAGACCACAAGCTGCGCGGGAACTCCCACAGCGCGCAGCGCGTGCCAGAACTCGAAGCTCTGCGGGGCGGGACACTCTCCGTCGCGGTCGCCCACCAGCAGCAGGGTGGGTGTTTTGACGTTCTTGATGAAGTTGATGGGGGAGCTTCTGGCGTAGACCGCCGGGTCGTCGTAAACGGATGCGCCGAAGAAGGGGAGCATCCACTGGTCGATGGAGTTCTCTCCGTAGTAGCTCTGCCAGTTGGCGACGCCAGCACCGGCGACCGCGGCGCGGAAGCGCGTGGTCTGGGTGACGGCGAACATGGTCATGAATCCGCCATAGCTCCAGCCGGTGATGCCTTCGCGCGATCTGTCGATGGGAAAGCGCTTCTCGATCAGGTCCAAGCCGGCGAGAATGTCGCGCATGTCGCCGTAGCCGAAGTCCTTGACGTTGGCCTGGGTGAAGCGTTCGCCCTGGCCGAAGCTGCCGCGCGGGTTGGGATAGAAGACGAAGTAGCCGAGCGCGGAGAAGGGCGCTGCGGTGTAGGTCGCACCGGGCCAGCGCGGCGTCATGGCGTTCGACGGGCCGCCGTGGACGCTGACGATGAGGGGATATTTTTTCGCTGGATCCCCGTTGTTCGGAGTCCAGCCCGCGGGATAGAGCAGCCAGCCCTGGATGGGAAGGCCGTCGCTGGTGTAGTCGATGGATTCGGCCTTGCCCCACGCGGGTTTGAGCGCGTCGTTGAGGTGGGTGATCTGCCGCAGGTTGTCGGAGGGGCCGGCCCAGAGCTCAGGCGGGCGCTCGAAGGACTGGCGGATGAGGGCGATGTTGGTCGAGTGGCTGGCGAGGGAGACGCTCATCGAATCGTCATCGGCGTAGATTGTCTCGGGAAAGGTGAAGTCGAGGCCGGGAACGTCCTTGCCGGTGGTGAGATCGAGCGCGGCGATGCGGCTGCCGCCGCCGACGTGCTCGGAGATGCCGATGTCGTGGCCGTCCAGCCAGGCGATGTAGGCGGGCGAGGCGGGACGGTTGGGAGTGACGTCCTTGGGATCCCCGCCAGTGGTGGGGATGAGATAGATGTCGCCGCCGGTTGAGCCCTGATCGGACATGATGCCGCCGATGAAGGCGATCTGCTTGCCGTCGGGGGAGAAGCGCGGCACGGCGATCTGCAGGCCGTGGAGCGGGCCGTGGGTAGTGAATGGGTCAAAGACGACCTGAGGCGCGAACTCGCCCGCGAATGTGGGCTGGGGTGAGGATCGACCACTGATGACCTGGGTGTAGAGCTTGGCGGTCCACCAGTTGTTCTCTCCGGGCGGATTCGCCGCGATGTATACGATGTTGAACGAGTCCGGTGACCAGTTGAACTCATAGACATGCAGTTTCAACGGCGTGAAGTAGAAGAACGGAGGAATGATTGGCGTCCCTCCCCCAACAGCATTCTCATAGTGATTGATTCCGATTGCGGCGACGCGCTGGACTTCGACGTTGTCTTCGCCGATGACGCCGGACCAGGGCTTCATGGCGTCGGTGGCTCCGGCGCGGCGGGTGGCATTTTCGACGTAGAGGAAGGCGATGGATTTACCGTCGGGCGACCACTGGAGCGAGCTGACCTCTCCGCGCAGATGGCTTGCCTGCTTCATCGCGTTGGTGGCCAGGGTCCAGACGAAGATGTTCAGCTGCGCGGAGGGCTGCAACTTGCCGTTGCTGGCATTTTGGCCGCTGCTATTTCCGCCGCTGGCATTTTGGCTACTGTCGGAGCAGTTAGAGAGGAAGGCGAGCTGCGAGCCGTCGGGCGACCAGGCGGGATGCGAGGCGGTGCAGATGCCGGGCTTGCTGCGCGTCGCATCGCCGACGGTGTCTGGCGAGAGGACGCGGTCCTGCGCGGCGGGCGCGGTTGATCCGGCAGGCGCGATGGAGGTGAGGTGCAGCTCCGAGCCGTGATCCGTGTGAAGCGTCCAGGCTACGGTGTTGCCGTCGGGCGAGATGGCGGCGAAGGTTGGCGTGCGGACGCGATCCAGAGAATCGAGGAGCGAGGCGAGGCGCGGATCGGTCGCATTGGCGGTCGAGGCTGGAGCTGGCTGCGCGACTTGCGCAGAGGCTGCCAGATGCAGGCAGAGTACGGCAGTGACAGCGGCGAGAAAGTGACGGAAGGAGGGGCGACGCTTCAGCACATCCATAGGGAAAGGCTAGCAGGACTCGCGGCGCAATGCAGCGCGGAAGGCTAGTGGCTGGGGAGGAGGAGCTGGCGGGTGTGGATGGTGGATTGGGTCTCGGGGACGCCGCCGTCGTTGACCTGGACCTCGGTGGGCGTGCCTGCGAAGACGATGCGGGTGGATGCGGAGGAGCGGCCGGGGATGCGCAGCCGCTGCGTCTCGGATGCGGAGGTGGAGCGTACGGTGACGGGGACCTCGGCTGCGGCGAAGCCATCGTTGCGTACCTCGACGGCGACCAGCCAACCGGCGGGCAGACCGGCGCGCGAGGTGAGCTGGCTGGGGGTGACGTTGACGATGGAGAGGTCGGGCAAGCCTCGGTCGCGGTAGACCCAGTCGTCGAAGAACCAGCGGAGGTCCTTGTGGGAGGAGTTCTCCAGCGTCTGTTGGAAACCGATGGGGTCGCGGTCGAGGCGCGGGTCGAGGCGGTAGGTCTGCAGGGCCTGCTTGAGCGCGTCGTCGCCGACGATGGAGCGCAGCATCCACCAGACGGCGGCGGCCTTGGTGCGGTAGAAGACATCGGTGGTGGCGGTGGCGAGGCTGGTGCCTGCGGGGCTGAGGGTGGAGTCTGGAAGTTCCGGCTCGGCGAGGGCGAGGGAGCGGGCGGCGTCCTGAAGTTCGGCGAGCGCGGCGGCGCGGCCCGCGGTGCGCTCGGTCCAGAGCACGGAGAGGAACTGGGCGAGGCCCTCGTCGATCCATGGGCGGGAGGAGTGGATCCAGGCGTGCGCGAGGGAGTGGGCGAGCGCGGGGGCGAGGGTTGCGGGCTCGCCGGCACGCATGGGGAGGACGAGGAGAGCGTCGTCCTCAAAGGGCTGGCCGGGGTGGTCGAGGATGGTGAGGGAGGTGAGCGGTTGGGGGCCGAGCCAGTCGGTGAGAAGCGGTTCGACCAGCGCGGCGGCGGCGGCGTATGCGGGAAGTGCGTCGTAGTGATCGGTGACGGCGGCGATGAGCGCGGGGTTGGCGGGGGTTCCGGTCTGGCTGGCGGGCCTGTCGGTGATGAAGAGGCTGGGCGAGCGGAAGCCGAGCGGCTGCGCATTGAAGAGAGCGGTGGCGACGCCGGGAGACTCGGCCGCAGGCAGGTTGGCGTTGTCGCTGATGGCGGCGAGCGGCTGGCGGAGGCCGCAGAAGAAGGCTGCGTCGGGCGGATCGCCGGTGTACTCGACGGCGAGGCGGAGGCGGACGGTTGCGGCGGAGTTGCGCAGGCGGGCGAGGCCGACGGATTGGAAGAGACGTGCGCCGTCGCCGAGGAAGACGGGCGGCGCGGAGGCGGGAATCCAGAGAACATTGCCGAATCCGCGCAGGGCCGTGAGCGAGGGCGCGATGGAGTCCCAGTCAGATTGGAGGGCCTGGTCGTCGGGCGCGCCGATTCGGGTGAGGCGTTCGGCGGAGGGCGGGATCGAGCCGGAGTAGAGCGCTGTGAGCGTGACGGACGCGCCGGGGACGAGCGGCTGCGGGAGCGGGACGACGGCTTCGGTCATCCGGCCGGTGTGGTCGGCGTCGGTGTCAATGAGGCGGGCGGCGAATGGGAGCGGAGTGGTCGGGCCGCTGGCGAGGCTGCGGGTGGAGATTGCGTCCCAGTGCAGCGAGGAGCTGATCTGGAGGATGAGGCGGGTGAGCGGGGCGGCGCTGTCGTTGCGGAGGGTGAGGCTGGCGCGGACGGAGATACCGGCGGAGGCTGGAGTGAGGTGGACGTCGAGGTCGTAGGCGGTGAAGGCGATGGCGTTGCGTTCAGCGTCTGTGACGGCGAGCGAGCCGGATTGCGCGGGCGCCGCGGGATTTATGGGCTGAGGCTCTACGGGTGCATCCAGATCGCGGGAGAAGATGATTATTCCGGGCGGCGGTTGGTCTGTCTGCGGTGCGGGCGACTGCTGCGCGAGCGCGAGTTCGGCTCCCAAGGTCAGGGTCAAGATGATGGCGAAAGACGAACAACGGCGGGTCACGAGCCGAGTCCTTTGCGGGGCTTGGTGGATGCGGCGGGCTTGGAACTCGGGATTGGCTGCGCGGGCTGGCTGCGCTGGCGCATGGCTTCGTACATGACGACGGCTCCGGCGACCGAGACGTTGAGCGAGGAGACCATCCCGGCCATGGGGATGCGCAGGAGGTGGTCGCAGGTTTTTTTGACCAGATCGTGCAGGCCGGCGCCCTCGCGGCCGAGGACAAGGACGCAGTCGGTGCGGAAGTCGAAGTCGGTGTAGTCGGGTGTACCGCGCTCGTCGAGGCCGAGCACCCAGACGTTGGCCTGCTTCATCTGCTCCAGCGCGCGGACGAGGTTTGTGACGCGTGCGATTCGGACGTGCTCGGAGGCCCCGGCGGAGGTTTTGGCGACGGTCGCCGACACCGGTGCAGCCCGGCGTTCGGGCAGGACGACGCCGTCGATGCCCGCGCCGTCGGCGGTGCGCAGGAGCGCGCCGAGATTGTGCGGGTCCTCGATGCCGTCGAGGGCGAGGAAGAAGCGGTGGCCGGATGTGGCCGCGTCGCTCGTGGATTTTTTTGCGGGCGATGGCGCGAGCAGGTCTTCGATGGTGAGGAAGGCTCGCTCGCGGACGAGGGCGACGGCCCCCTGGTGGGCGTCGGTGTGGGCCATGCGGGTGAGCTGGTCGCGGGATTCGAGGGTGATGCGGACGTTGGCGTCGCGACAGAGCTGGGCGAGACGCTCCAGGCGGGCGTCGCCGCGCTCGCGGGCGAGCAGGACGCAGTCCAGCCGGCGCGCGCCGGAGCGGACGGCCTCCTCGACCGGGTGCAGGCCGTAAAGAACTTCCATGGAATCAGTTTACTTGTAAAAATGATCTCGCCAAGACCGGGGCTTTGGTCTTAGAATCCCTAGAGAACTATTTTCGTAGCATTTTCGCCAGCGGCGTCCGCCCCGGAAGGTATCTAGTTGATGCGTTTACTGACTCGCAAGGAAAAGAGCGGGGGCGACCGAGACTTTTCCCAGCAAGGTCGCGTCTCTACTAGCATGGGCAGCGCAGCGATCGCCATCTCGATGGAACAGGCGGAGCAGAGCCAGCGTGAGAATGCGGCCATTGCGCACGGCCTGAAGAACCATGACACCGAGCTTCTCGACCATCTGATTGAGCTGTACCAGCACCGGCTGTTGCGCTACCTGCTGTTTCTGACCGGCAAGCGCGAGGTTGCGGAAGACCTGTTCCAGGAGACGTGGATGCGGGTTCTGCTGCGCGGCGGGCAGTACAACGGGAAGGCGCGCTTCGACACATGGTTGTTCACGATTGCGCGGAATCTGGTGATCGACCTCTCGCGCAAGCGGACGATGGCGTCGCTGGATGAGATGAGCGAGCCGACGGACGATGGACGCGCGTTCGAGATCGCGGCCGAGGGGCCCTCGCCGATGGAGCAGTTCGAGAGCAGCGAGGACCGCGCCGAGGTTGCCGCAGTGCTGCTGAAGCTGGAGCCGAACTATCGCGAGGTGCTGATGCTGCGCTTCCACGAGGAGATGTCGCTGGAAGAGATTGCAAGCGTGACTCGGGCACCGCTGTCCACGGTAAAGTCGCGGTTGTATCGCGGGCTGGCCGCTCTGAAGCCGGAGATCGAGTACCTGCGCGGCATGCGCGGGATGGAGGCGACTGGATGAAGGCCTCCTTTGAACCACAATTCGATTCCCCATTAAATTCTCTGCCGGATGATGCGGCTGCGCTTGCGTACAGTGCGCAGGACGGCATCGATTTGGGCGCGCGCGCGTGCGTGGTGAACCGCACGCACCGCGTGGTGCGCGAGCGGGCTACGGTGATGCAGGCGCGGCGCAGTCATGTGCGCGGCCTGATGGTTCCGCTGGCCATCTGCTCCGTACTGCTGATCCTGATCGGAGTTACGGTATGGAGCGGTATCTATCAATATGAGGCAGTTGAGGCGGCCGAAGCGGTGCAGGCCAATGTCTCTACCCTGGCCGCGACCGACGCGAGCAACCACTTTCTGGTGGTGCTGCTGTGGTTTGCGCCGGTATCGATTGCGCTTCTGGCCGCTGTCTGGATTCGCCATGCGCGCCACAATTCCAACGACGAGGCACGCTAATGCCAGAGAGCTGGAACCAGAGGACATCTGAATCTTCCGACGGACAGGGCGGGAGCGAGCACGACGGGCTGAAGATGATCCCGATCTGGTCGATCGTGCTGGCTGTTGTGTTGTTTGTGGGCTGGCAGATCTTCAGCTATCACACGCAGTCGCATCATCACGGGCCGATGCCGATGCGCCTGCTGATGGATTACATGACGGGGACCGCGCTGGCGAGTTATGTACTTCTGGTCGGCTATGTGAGCCGCGATGTGAAGCGGCGAAATATGCCGGCGCTGCTGTGGATGCTGGTGGTGGTGGTGATGCCGGGGGGGATTGGCGCGGTGGTGTATTTCCTGCTGCGCCAGCCGGTGATGATCCGCTGCCCACACTGCACGACGGAACTGACGGCGGGGGTCCACTTCTGTCCTCAATGCCAGTTCCAGGTGGCGCCGGTGTGCGGGCAGTGTTTTCGCGGAGTGCAGACCACGGACGTGTATTGCCCGCAGTGCGGGCACAACGTCACCCAGGACGGCGGCCCGGAGCGGCTGCACGCCTTCAGCGACAACTAGCAGGACAGGTGTAAGGTGTAAGGGGTCAGGTGTAAGAGAAACTGCGCCCGGACTTTCTATCCGACCCCTTATCCCTGACCGCTTACCCCTGTCACGATGCCCCTAACCGCGCTCATCATCGACGACGAACCGCTGGCCCGGCAGGAGTTGCTGTATCTGCTGCAGTCGGCGGAGGGCGTGGAGGTGGTGGCGCAGGGCTCGAACGGCATCGAGGCGGTGGATCTGGTGCGCGTGCATAAGCCGGACGTGGTCTTCCTGGACGTGCAGATGCCGGGGTTGGACGGGTTTGCGGTGCTCAAGAAGCTGATCGACAAGAAGATGGGATTGCCGCAGATCGTTTTTGCGACGGCGTTCGACCAGTACGCGGTGCGCGCGTTCGAGGTCAATGCGGTCGATTATCTGCTGAAGCCGTTCGATCGCAAGCGGGTGCTGAAGACAATTGAGAAGGTGCGGGCGAGAATCGCGGGGCGGACGGATGCGGCGGTCGATGCACCCAGCACCGACGCGCGGCTGGATGCGCTGCTGCGGTTGGTGGAGGAGCGCACGCAGCCGGTAAAACCCCAGACGGGCAAGGTGATCGTGCGCGCGCAGGGGCGGCTGCTGCTGGTGGACCAGAAAGAGATATGCTTTGTGTCGATCGAAGGCGGGGCGATCAGCGTAATGACGCGCGGGGTGGAGGGCCAATCGAACTGCCGCACGCTGGAGGAGCTGATGGAGCAGCTTGACCCGGAGGCGTTCTGGAGGGCGCACCGCTCGTTCATCGTGAACATCCAGCACATCCGCGAGGTTGTGCCGTGGTTCAAGTCCAGCTATCAGTTGCGCATGGACGACGCGAAGAAGACGGAGATCCCGGTGAGCCGGGCGCAGACCAAGCGGCTGCGCGAACTGTTCAACCTGTAAACCTTGCGACTCAGGGCATTCCGAACTTGCCGAAGCGATAGACGAGGCCGATGGATCCGAGGGTGGAATAGAGCTTTCCCGAGGCGGTTGGCACACCGCCCCACTGCTGATATTGGCCATCGACCTTGATGGCAATATGGTTGGTGAGGTCGTAGTCGAAGCCTGCGCCGGGGGAGTAGACGTATGTAGTGGTCACACTGTAGCAGGTGTTGTTGAAGCTGTATCCATTGCCTGGACCGTTACTGGTGGAACAAGTTTCCTCATAGTTCATCTCTCCGCGGCCGAAGAGGAAGTCTCCGTAGGGGTGAACGCGACGGCCGAGGAGGAAGTCCAGCCTGAGTCCACCGAGGCCATCTTTCTGGGCGACGATCTCGCCCTTGTCCATGGGATAGGTGCCGCGAAGCTCCAGGGTGGGGCGCATGCCGTGCCAGGGGGCGAGAGCGAGGTCGATGCCTGCGGTGACGCTGAGGTTCCTGCCGCCGGAGAGGCCGGTGTAGTCTGCCGATGCCGCGCCGAAGGCCGAGAGCTGAATGTCCTGGTCCGCGGTGGGCTTGGCCGACTGCGCCGCCGCAACGCTCGACAGAAAGAACGGTGCCAGCAGCAATGCCAGCGTCAGGAGAGCTTTGTCTTGCTTCATCTCGGTTCCGGCCCCTTGGTGTTGCGATCCACGGGTTGTGGAAAATTGGACGCATCCCATCTTCTCATCTTGCGATGCGCGCGGGGCGTAAAAAATATCTTATCGGCGGGGTTTTACAAGCACATCATGGGCAATGGCCATGACGTGGACGAACGGTGGCTTCCCGCATCCACGGCGAGCGGAGTAACATCAAAGTATTGTGCCAACGAACCGCGCAGTTTCGGTGAATGCTCCCCGCGTGACGCGCTCGCGTCGCGATCAGCACTAGCTACGCTCAATCAGGTGAATGCCTTGCCGCTGGCGAGAGCCGTTGCACCCCGAACGAAATACGGGGATCCTTCCCCTTCGCGGGCTCAGGGTCAGGATGACAAACTTAAATAGAAGCAACTAATTTCAACGCCCTGCGCGATATGCAGGAGGAGAATCTGAATGTTCGATCGGCTGGAACAACTGGAATCGCGGTACGAAGAGCTTGGCCGGCAGATGTCCGACCCGACGCTGGTGAACGACCAGGAGAACTTTCGCAAGGTGTCGAAGGCGCATCGCGATATGGAGCCTACGGTGGAGAAGTTCCGCGAGTATCGCAAGATCAGGGACGGGATTGCGGAGGCGAAAGGTATGCTGGCCGACGCCGACCCGGATGTGAAGGCGATGGCCGCCGAAGAGCTGGCGCTGCTGGAGCCGCAGTTGGCGCCGGTGGAGGAGGAGCTGAAGGTGATGCTTCTGCCCAAGGACCCGAACGACGAGAAGAACGTGATTCTGGAGCTGCGCGCGGGGACGGGTGGGGACGAGGCGGCGCTGTTCGTGGCAGAGGTTTTTCGGATGTACATGCGGTTTGCCGAGCAGCATAAGTGGGAGGTGGAGGTGCTATCCGAGAGCGAGTCCGGGATTGGCAACGGGCTGAAGGACGTGACGGCGATCATCGAGGGGCACAATGTTTACTCGCAATTGAAGTTCGAGTCTGGGGTGCATCGGGTGCAGCGCGTGCCGGCGACGGAGACGCAGGGGCGGGTGCATACGTCGGCGATTACGGTGGCGGTGCTGCCGGAGGCGGAGGAGGTGGACGTAAAGATCGAGGCCAAGGACCTGCGCATCGATACGTTCTGCTCGTCGGGGCCGGGCGGGCAGAGCGTGAATACGACTTATTCGGCGGTGCGGATTACGCACTTGCCGACGAATACCGTGGTGAGCTGTCAGGACGAGAAGTCGCAGATCAAGAATCGCGAGAAGGGAATGCGCGTGTTGCGCGCGCGGTTGTACGAGGTGGAGAAGGAACGAATTCACCAGATTCAGGCGAAGGACCGCAAGCAGCAGATCGGGTCGGGCGACCGCAGCGAGAAGATCCGGACATACAACTTCCCCCAGAACCGGATGACGGACCACCGGATCGGGCTGACGAACCATCAGTTGGCACAGGTGATGGAGGGGCAGCTTCAGCCGACGATTGACGCGCTGATCGCGCACGACACTGCGGAGAAGCTGAAGGCGGAGTCGGTGGCAGGCTGATTCAGAGGGTGGCGATGTGGCGGGGCAGGAGGATGGAGAAGGTGGTGCCCTGATGAGGGCCGCAGGGGTTGGAGCGGACCCTGATGGAGCCGACGTTTTTCTCGACGAGCTGTTTGCAGACCCATAGACCGAGGCCGGTTCCGACCGTACCTTTGGTGGTGAAGAAGGGCTCGAAGATGCGTTTGATGGTGGCTGGCGACATGCCGCAGCCGCTGTCGGCGACGGTGATGCGGACGCGGTGGCTGCCGTCGAGAGGATCGATGGAGGCAGCGGCACGCAGGACGATTCGGCTGTTCTGGTCGATGGCGTCGAGGCTGTTGGCGAGCAGGTTGGCGAGGATCTGACGCAGCTCGCCAGCGATTCCCATGACGCGGAGATCGTAGTTGCACTGCTGCTCGACCTGCGCGCCGGTGGACCGGATTTTGGCCTGAAGGAGGTTGATGACGGAGTCGAACAAGGCGGTGACGGAGTTGCTGGTGGCGGCGGAGAACTCGCGGTAGAAGCCGAGGGTCTGACGGGTGATGTGAGCGATGCGCATTAGCTCACCGTCTGCGATGTCCATGTACTCGAGGGCGTCGGCGGGGACGCCTGGGGTGGTTCGCGCGAGATAGAGGGTGTTCATGATGGCTTCGAGGGGATTGTTGATCTCGTGCGCGATGCTGGCGGCGAGGCGTCCGGCGCTGGCCAGCATCTCGCTGCGCAGGAGGGCTTCTTCGGCCTGCTTTCGGGCGGTGTTGTCGGTGCCGATAAGCAGGTAACCGATGATGGCTTCGTCTGCATCGCGCAGGGCGGTGACGGAGACGATGGCCGGGATGCGGCTGCCATCCTTGCGGATGTAGGTGAGCTCGTAGATGTCCTCGATGCCGCGCGAGGCCTTAAAGACGAGGGCCTCGAAGCCGGGGGGGATGGGAGTACCGAGCTCGAGGCTGAGGGCGGCGGCGCGGGCGATCAGCTCTGGGTGGTCGGAGAGATCGGCGGGGGTGAGTTGGTTCATCACCTCGGCTGCGGCGTAGCCCAGCATGCGCTCGGCCCCGACGTTGAAGATCTGAATGACGCCGCGGGCGTCTGTGGCGATGCTGGAGAAGTTGGCGCTGTTGAAGATGGCACGCTGTAACGCGCCCTCCTTGAGCAAGGCTTCCTCGGCCTTCTTGCGTGCGGTGTTGTCGGTGCCGATGAGGAGGTAGCCGATGATCGCGTCGTCGGCATCGCGCAGGGCGGTGACGGAGACGATGGCCGGGAAACGGCTGCCGTCCTTGCGGATGTAGGTGAGCTCGTAGATGTCCTCGATGCCGCGCGAAGCCTTAAAGACAAGGGCCTCGAAACCGGGGGGGATGGGAGTGCCGCGCTCGAGGCTGAGGGTGGAGGCGCGAACGATCAGCTCCTGACGGTCGGAGAGGTCGGCGGGGGTGATCTTGTTCATCACCTCGGCTGCGGCGTAGCCCAGCATGCGCTCGGCCCCTACATTGAATATCTGAATGACGCCGCGGGCGTCTGTGGCGATGCTGGAGAAGTTCGCGCTGTTGAAGATGGCGCGTTGCAGCGCGCCCGCCTTGAGCAGGATATCTTTTGCCTGCTCGCTCTCGTAGATATCTGTTACCAACTTCGGGTCACCGGTTTGTTGCGCTGCTTGCCTGAACGCGCTCCACTTGATCCTCTTCCGATCGACGGGCTGCGGCTGTGCTGTTTTGCTCACAACCGAGAGCGCAGCGGATGCATCAAATGCGGGTAACGTTTGTGTGGGATGATTGTTGAGATTCAGATGTAGGGAACAAACGGAAACTTTTCAGGAGAAGAAGATATGGATCGCAGTGCGAGTGCAGTTTGGCGGGGCAGTTTGAAGGAAGGCAACGGGACGATCTCCACCCAGAGCGGGACGCTGAAGGAGACGCAGTACAGCTTTGCGGCGCGGTTTGAGAGCGGCGTGGGAACCAACCCCGAGGAGTTGATTGCGGCGGCGCACGCGGGCTGCTTCAGCATGGCGCTGAGCGCGGAACTGGGCAAGGCGGGATTCACGCCGGAGGCGATTGAGACGACGGCGGTGGTGACGCTGGACCTGCATGACAAGCCGACGATTACCAAGATCCATCTGACGACAAAGGCGAAGATACCTGCGATAGACAAGGCGAAGTTCGATGAGATTGCGGCCGGGGCAAAGGCCGGCTGCCCGGTGTCGCGGCTGCTGGCGGCGGCGGAGATCACGCTGGACGCGACGCTGCTGTAGAGTGCGATTGAGGTGAGACGAGAGACGCCCGCCGGTCTGGTGGGCGTTTCTGCTTTGGAGGAAGGATATGGCGAAAGTGTTTGCAGGGCGTTACTCGGCGACGATTGGGGGGCCGTTTGTGGTGTTCCTGATTGGCATGAGGGTAAACCGGCTGTGGGCGCTGCACAAGTGGATTCCCGTGGCGCGGGCGATGCCGCCGATGCTGCGTGAGCTGTATGCGAACAAGGAGTCGGGGTTTCTGCACGCAGAGTTCGTGGTGACTTGGCGCGGCGTTGCAACGGTGCAGTATTGGCGGTCGTTTGAGCATTTACATGCCTACGCGCATGCACGCGACGCCAAACATCTGCCGGCGTGGGCGGCCTATAACCGCGCCGTGGGCGGTAATGGCAGTGTTGGAGTGTGGCATGAGACCTACCAGGTGTCGCCTGGCCGGTACGAGTGCGTTTACGCGAATATGCCGCGATGGGGGCTGGCTGCGGCGGGCGAGCATGTGCCTGCGGTGGGACGAATGAACGACGCGAAGAGCAGAATGAGAGCGGCAGAAGAGTAACTATGGCGCGCTCAGTGGGCGTGTGAATGGCCGCGGTGGGCGTGGGCGGGTTCGGGCGGGGCGGAGCAGCCGTGGGTGGTCTCGCAGCCGATGATCTCGAACTGGATGGTGGTGTGGGTGATGTGGAAGCGGTCGCGCAGTGCAGAGTTGATGGTGTCGAGGATGGAAGCCGAGCCGGAGATGGGCATCTCGCCGATGGTGACGTGGCTGGCGAGTGCATGAGAGGCCGAGCCGAGCGACCAGACGTGGAGGTCGTGCACGTCGAGGACGCCGGGGACGGCGTTGACGGCGGCGCGAATCTCGGCGAGGGAGAGCGAGAGCGGGGTGCCTTCGAGCAGGATGTTGAGCGTCTCGCGGACGATGGATGCGGAGGACCAGGCGATCATGGCGGCGATGAGGAGTGAAAGGGCGGGGTCGAGCCAGGATGCTCCGGTGATGAGGATGCCCGCGCCCCCCGCGATGACGGCAGCGGTGGAGAGCGTGTCGCCCAGCATGTGCAGGAAGACGGTGCGGATGTTGACGTCGCCGGAGGACTTCCAGAGCAACGCGGCGATGGCCCCATTCATCAGGACGCCGGCGGCGGCGACGGTCATCATGATGCGAGGTTGGACTGGAACCGGCAAATATAAACGATGGATTGCCGACACGCCGATCCATGCGGCGAGGGCGATGAGGGTGAGGGCGTTGACGAAGGCCGCGAGTACGCCGGCGCGCTGATAACCGAAGGTCTTCTGGTCGGTGGCGGGGCGGCGCTGGAAGTAGACGGCGACAAAGGAGAGGCCGATGGCGAGCGTGTCCGAGAGGTTGTGGCCGGACTCGGAGAGCAGGGCGAGAGAGTGCGCGCGCAGGCCAAAGTAGAACGTCGCCACGACGTAGCATAGAGTGGCGGCGAGCGAGATGAGGAGGACACGCTGCATCCTGCGCGAGTTGGTCGCAATCTGGTGCATGGGGGTAGTGTAGCTCTAGCGAGTCAGCGAGTCAGCGAAGAGGCCGAACCCGGGTTGGCGATATACTGGACGTTGGCTATGAAGACAAATTTTGTTGATTCCTCAATTATTTCGCTGAAAGATCCTCTCGCTGGGACAGATGCGCTTTCCATAGGACACCCTCTCGATCTCGGGGAGGGACGTCGGGTGCGCTCGACGACCGTGCTATGCGTGCGGCGGGGCGACTCGGTGGTGATGGCCGCCGACGGGCAGGTGACGCTGGGCGCGAGCGTGATGAAGCACTCAGCGAAGAAGATCCGGCGGCTCTATCAGGACAAGGTGCTGGCGGGGTTTGCGGGATCGACGGCGGACGCGTTCTCGCTCTTCGGGCGCTTCGAGACCAAGCTGGAGCAGTATGCGGGCAACCTGGGACGCAGCGCCGTGGAGCTGGCCAAGGACTGGCGCACGGACCGGATGCTGCGCCACCTGGAGGCGCTGCTGATCGTCTGCGACACGACGGCGACGTTTGTGCTGAGCGGCACGGGAGACGTGATCGAGCCGGACGATGGGATTGTGGCGATTGGGTCGGGCGGGAGCTTCGCGCTGGCCTCGGCGCGCGCGCTGATGGAGAACACGGAGCTGAGCGCGCGTGAGATCGCGGAGAAGAGCTTGCGGATCGCGGGTCAGATATGCATTTATACGAACGACCAGTTGACGATTGAAGAGTTGAAGAAGGCATAGAGGAGCAAATGAAACGGCTTTTAGCAATACTCATAATAGCCATTCCTGCATACGCCGTGCTGCCCCAATGCAAGGAGAACCCAAAGGTTGTTGCTGCATGTTTCTCGATTCATGCGAGGGCCAACATAGGGGCGAACTCAGTACCTATTTATCTCTGGCCAATAGGATCAAAGCGAAGGTTAGGTGTCACGGGTGGACCTACGCTCGATGACTCGGTCAAACCAATTTATCCAAAAAACCTGCAATTCCATTCTGTATACGACGATATTTATGGAGACTTTGAAGTGTGCCCATTTACACCGCAGAAGGAAGGCCATTTGCAATTTGTTTGCGTTGAATCCGCCACCCACCTAGTTGTCGTCAAACACTAACGGCTCCGGCTCGCTCTGGCTGGCTGTAAAATAGATAGAGGAGACCGCCATGCAGGAGTGGGTTGCCGCCGATCCCAGCCGGACGATTCGCCGCTTCAAGAGCCACGAAGAGCAGGAGATCGAGACCATGCGCTATTGGGCTGGCCGTTCCGCTGCTGAGAAGATGACGGCCGTGACCGAGTTGGCTGAGTACGCTTACAGGATGCGAGGGATCGATGTCCATGCTCAGGGACCAAAGGGACCTGTTGTGCGCGTTCAACGCGGAGGGCGTTGAGTATCTTGTGGTGGGGGGACATGCCGTCAACGTGCATGGCGTGCCCCGATTGACCAAAGACCTTGATCTGTTCATCCGCGCCAGCGAAGCGAACAGTGAGAGGGTATTTCGGGCGCTGGCGAGCTTTGGAGCGCCGCTGGAAGGCTTATCCGCGGCGGATTTTCACGGTCACGAAGAGGACGTGTTTCAGATCGGAGTCGAACCGAATCGTATCGATATTTTGCAGAAGATCGCCGGGGTGGACTTCGATGCGGCGTGGCAGCGGCGGGAGATATTTGAGGTTGAGGACGGGTTGACTGCGCCCTTTCTATCACTGGATGACGTGCTGACCAACAAGCTGGAGGTTGGACGTCCGCAGGACATAGCCGACGTTGACCACTTGACCAAGATGAAGATGAAAAGCTGAATGGAAGGCAGTAATTAATGGCGATTTATTTACCGGGGACGGCGGACGACCAGGCGCTTGCGCTGGATGAGATGACTCCGCGCGAGATCGTGGCGGAGCTGGACAAGTATGTGGTGGGGCAGGGCGCGGCCAAGCGCGCGGTGGCGATTGCGCTGAGGGACCGCATGCGGCGGCAGAAGCTGGCGCCGGAGTTGGCCGAAGACATCATGCCCAAGAACATCATCATGATTGGGCCGACGGGCGTGGGCAAGACGGAGATTGCGCGGCGGCTGGCCAAGCTGACCAGTTCGCCGTTCCTGAAGGTGGAGGCGTCGAAGTTCACCGAGGTGGGATATGTGGGGCGCGACGTGGAGTCGATTGTGCGCGACCTGGTGGAGATCGCCATCGACATGGTGCGCGAGGAGAAGATGGAGGACGTGGAGGACAAGGCGGAGCTGAACGCCGAGGACCGGCTGCTCGATCTGCTGCTGCCTCCTCCGCCAACGCAGGCGGTTGCGACGACGGCGAAGAGTGCGGGGCCGACCGCGGTGATGATGACTCCGACCGGGATTCGCGCGATGCAGGTGATGCAGTTTACTGTGCCGGAGGACGCAGCGGGCGAGGCGGTGAGTGCGAACGCTGGAGTTATCGAAGGCAAGGTTGTCGATAAGGCTGCGGAGGAGAAGGCCCAGAGCCAGGAGCAGACCAGCCACGAGCGCACGCGGGAGAAGCTGCGGCAGCAGTTCCGCGAGGGCAAGCTGGATGAACGGATGGTGGAGCTGGATGTGCGCGACAGAAACCAGCCTAACTTCGAGTTCATGTCCACGCAGGGGCCGGAAGATATGGACATGAACATCAAGGACATGCTTCCGGGGCTGTTCGGGCAGAGGACGAAGAAGCGGAAGATGAAGGTGGTGGAGGCGTTCGAGTACCTGGTGCAGGAGGAGGAGTCGCGGCTGATCGACATGGACCAGGTGACACGGCTGGCGGTGGAACGCGTGGAGGACTCCGGGATCGTATTTCTGGACGAGATCGACAAGATTGCGGGGCGCGAGGCCGGGCATGGGCCGGATGTGAGCCGTGAGGGCGTGCAGCGCGACATTCTGCCGATTGTGGAAGGCACGACGGTGAACACGAAGTATGGGATGGTTTCGACCGACCACATTCTGTTCATCGCGGCGGGCGCGTTCCATGTGTCGAAGCCGAGCGACCTGATCCCGGAGCTGCAAGGAAGGTTCCCGATTCGCGTGGAACTGAAGTCGCTGACGGTGGAGGATTTTGTAAGGATTTTGACGGAGCCGAAGTCGTCGCTGGTGAAGCAATCGACAGCGCTGCTGGAGACCGAGGGGCTGAAGCTGGAGTTTACCCCGGAGGCGCTGGCGGAGATGGCGCAGTTCGCGTTCCGGGTGAACGAGACGACGGAGAACATCGGTGCACGGCGGCTGCATACGATCATGGAGCGGGTGCTGGACGAGATCAGCTTCCAGGCCCCAGAGCTGTTCAAGAGCCCGCGTGCCGAGGCTTCGCAGGAGGGCGTGATCGCCGAGGTTGGCGCGTCGGCACCGCTGACCGGAGAGGTGCAGAAGCCATCGCCGCCGCTGCCGGTGATCGAGCGGAAGAAGGACGATGGGACGGTGGAGAAGGTGATCGTGGTCGATCCGGAGTACGTGCGGCAGCAGGTGGCGTCGATTGTGAAGGACCAGGACCTGAGCCGGTATATCTTGTAGCTTCAATGGAAACAAATCAAAGCGCGGCCTTTGTGGGCCGCGCTTTTTATTGCAAGCCCTGTCGATTACGAGGTTGAGGGTTTGGGCTTCCAGGCGGGGACGAAGGGTTGGTGGGCGGCGACGATGACGCGGCCATCGGGGGCGAAGTCGACCTTGATGATGGCTGGTTTTTCTCGGAAGGGCGACTGCGTGTCGTTGCCGAAGAAGCTGGACCACCAGCCGCCGGAGTTGTCCTGAAAGAAGCCGGTGCCGCCGCCGCAGGGGACGCTCTCGTGGCGTGTGTGGTAGGGGCCGTAGATGTTGTCGGAGATGGCGAGGCAGGTGGAGTAGCGGCCCTCGTAGCTGTCGGCGGCGCCGAGGTAGTAGCGGCCATTGGCCTTGAAGAGAACGGCGCCCTCGGTGCCGAGGTCGTTTGAGCCGCGGCCTACGCAACGCTCGGCGTGGTGAGAAGGCGTGTGGTCCGGGTCGGTGAGCGTAATGGGGTGCCAGTCGCCGGCGAGGCCGGAGAGATCGTCTTTCAGTTGCACGATGCGGGTGGCGGAGCTGGCGGTGAAGTAGACCTTACCGTCGGTGTCTTCAAAGAGGGTGGGGTCGATGGCGTTGATGATCGGCTGGTCCGGCGAGCAGGCGTGGACATAAGGGCCGGTGGGCTTTCCGGTGGTGCTTTTGAGGATGGAGATTCCAGTGGGCGCGATGGAGAGGCAGATGTAGTAGTTGCCACGCAGGTAATGCAGCTCGGGTGCCCAGATGGCGCGGCAGGGCTTGTCGTGGAGGCCGCGCCAGGCCTTCTCCCAGGTGCCTTCCTTGTCCATGTCCCAGACCAGGCCGAGGTAGTGCCAGGTCTTGAGGTCGGGAGAGCGCCACAGCTCGACGCCGCGGTTGTAGGCCCAGATGTTCTCGCCGGTCGAGCCGGTGAGATAGAAGTTGCCGTCTCCTCCGTGGCAGACGATGGTGTCGCGCACCTGCACTTCAATGAGCGGAAGCAGCGGCGGAATGAGACCTGCGGTGACGGCCGAGCCGGAGGCGTCCCTGCCGGTGAGCGGCTGTGTGGGGAACGGGTAGGGGTGCTCGCCTGCGTAGGCGAGGCCGCCGCTGCCGGAGCGATAGCCGCCGTGACCACTGGCGGCGTCGACGGGCCAGCCGGGGCCGCTGATGCCCGTATAAGCGTAAGGGCTTTTGCCGTCGGCGGGCATGGGCGTGCCGGGAGCAACACCGTTCATGCCTCCGGGCGGGACTGGCTGAGTGGGCGGAGGCGCGGTTGGTGCGGACGCGGTCTGGCCACGCAGGGCGGAGGGAAGCAAGAGACCACCAGCGATGAGGCTTGATTTCGCCAGCAGTGATCTGCGCGTGAGACGTGATTGTGAGCCGCGTTGCTGATTCATTCCGGGTTACTCCCTGAGGCGTGTGCTTGAGATGAAAGACCGCGCCTGGGTTGGGCGCGGTCTAATGATACAGAATGCAGGGAGTATGGTGTGACGCTAGCGGGCGGCGACGGCGCTGAGTTCGCTGAGGCGCTTGGCGAGGAGACTTTCCAGGTCTTCGAGGGCCTTGGAGAAGCCTTCGATGCCCTCCTTCAGCTTGTCGTTGGCCATACGGTCGGCGGCGTGCATACGGTCGAATGTGGCCTTGTCGATGGAGAGCTTCTCTATGGACATGGCGGCGGATTTAGCAGCGTCGAGCTTTTTCGGCAGAATTTCTTCTTTGGAGTCAAGCTCGGCGAGCAGCTTGGGGGCGATGGTCAGCAGGTCGCATCCGGCGAGCTCGGTGATCTCGCCGATGTTGCGGAAACTGGCTCCCATGACCTGCGTCTTGTAGCCGAATTTCTTGTAGTAGTTGTAGATGGTGGTGACGGAGATGACTCCGGGATCGGTGGGGCCGGAGTAGTCCTTGCCGGTGTCTTTTTTGTACCAGTCGAGGATGCGGCCGACGAAGGGCGAGATGAGCGTGACTTTGGCTTCGGCGCTGGCGATGGCCTGGTGCAGGCCGAAGAGGAGGGTGAGGTTGCAGTGGATGCCCTCACGCTCCAGGACTTCAGCGGCCTTGATGCCCTCCCATGTGGAGGCGATCTTGATGAGGATGCGCTCGCGGCCGATGCCGGCCTTGTCATACTGCGCGATGATCTCGCGCGCCTGGGCGATGGTCTTTTCGGTGTCGTAGGAGAGGCGGGCGTCAACCTCGGTTGAGACGCGACCGGGGACGATGGCGAGGATCTTGCGGCCGAAGGCGACGGCGAGAGACTTGAAGGCGAGGGCGGCGACGGCCTGGTCGGTGGCGGCGGGGCCAGCCTCGGCGCGCGCCTGCTGGAGGACACCATCGACGATGGGCTGGTAGGCGGGCATCTGGGCCGCGGCCGCGATGAGCGAGGGATTGGTGGTGGAGTCCGTCGGCTTGAACTTTTCGATGGAGTTGATGTCGCCGGTGTCGGCGACGACGGTGGTCATGGTGCGAAGCTGTTCGAGAAGAGTTGCCATGGATCTCCTTGTGCGTTGTCTGCACTTCAATTTTATCAAGATGGCGCGGGTTGTGCCGACTGCGGGAGTGTGGCGCCATGCGCCAGTTGCGCTCAAACGGCAGAATGCCGCCTTCGACTATACTTCGCTCACGGGCGAATCCGCCCTCGATTGGAGCAACCGAAAAGTGAGAATGCGTCGCAATATTCTGTGGTCGTTATTGCTGCTGTTGATCTGCGCGCCTGCGTTTGGGGAGACCTGGTATGCGCGCAAGGATGGAGGGACGCGCTATTCGGCCAAGGCGCCGACGGGACAGTGCGATGGCAAGGCGGACGCCGCGTATCGCGGCAAGGGAGTGAACCAGCACTGCGCGTTCAAGGACTACCGCTATCTGTGGGATGACCAGAGCTACGGCAACGATGCGTGGGTGATTGCCGGCGGCGACACGGTGATCCTTCGTGGCGGGCCGTGGCGGGTGGGGTTCGATGCCGCAACCGGCAAGGGCGCGGGCTATACCTGGTGCTTTGGAGGACAGGGGCCGTACGCCTGCTCCAACCCAGTCATCCCGGCTGGGACGCCGGGCCGGCACACGCGCATTCTGGGCGAGAACTACGCAAGTTGCAGCGCTGGGAACGCGGTCGATAAGACGAAGGTGACGCAGATCTTCGGCGGGTTTGCAGTTGGCAGCGCGCTGAACTTATC
>Ga0187847_10000670_pt1 | contig 35773 bp, 20 predicted proteins | sample June2016WEW_4_10_FD_132458 | JGI IMG/M metagenome (GOLD analysis project Ga0187847, IMG submission 132458) | Peatland microbial communities from SPRUCE experiment site at the Marcell Experimental Forest, Minnesota, USA - June2016WEW_4_10 | ecosystem: Environmental > Terrestrial > Soil >...
AACAACGGCATGGCTGTGCCGCTTGTCGCGCATAAAGCCTTCGCCCTTGGTAAGCCAGGCAACACCGAAGGCGCAGTTGGCCAGCGCTTCGCACCAGAAAAGCCAATGGCTCGGATGCCGTTGCTCGACAACCGACCGGATGGTGAGACCGACCATGACGATCATGCAGCCGACCATGATGATGCCGCTGGATGCGTAGATTCGATTTCTGTCCTGCTTGCGCGAGGTAAAGTGTTTTTCTGGAGACGATTTGCGAAACAGAAAAATGCAAATGTAGGAGAGGACTAAGTACATGAGCGCGGCGAATGCGGTGTGACTGAAACCGAATGCGTAATCCTGCTGCGTATAGTAACTGCCGGTTGGATTGAACGAGGGACAAAGGGCCACGCCCAAGGCGCAGGTTCCGGCCAGGTAGCCGGCAATCTCGTCGTGCAGATCGTATCCGCGCGAACAGGCGAGGAACCCCGCAATGGCACAGAGACTGCCCACGTAGTAGTCGCGCATCGAAGTGTAGTAGTAATCGCTGATGGTGCGCTGCAAGATGGGATGCGGCAGGTGATGGCTGGGCCCAAGAAGACTGGCGAAAATGGAACCGGCCGCAAGAGCGAAAGGCATAATGATTGCTATGAGACCCACCATCCGGCGCATGGTGTAGTACGAGAGGACCACAGGATTCGTTGACGTGCTGCGCGGCAACATAGCGCCCTCCGCGGATAAATTCTCCGGAAAGAAAAGCATAGCGCAGATGGGGCGCCTTTAGTGCCCGATGACAATTACCTGAAAGCTACCCGGGATGGGATTGGAGCGGAGCGTGCCAATGCCTCCCATCTTGGTAAGGTCGACCCCGTGAAGATCAGTCACGAGGTAGACTTGGCCCGTGGAGGGGTCGACGGCAAGAGTCCGCGCCCGCTCCATGGTGGGAAGATTCTGGATCACGGAGTAGGAGTCGGTGTTCGCGTCCTGCTGAATGATGGTGAGGCTGCCGTACCCGCCGCCGTTGGCGGAATAGAGGAGGCCGCGATCGGCATCGTAGCCAATCACGTCGTCGCCGGGGCCGGTGGTGAGGGTCGTGACGACGTTCCCGCCGCCGGAGTCCAGCACCACGAATTGCTGATTGTCGCAAGCTACAAAAATGCGTTGATGCCTGCTGTCGACAGCAAAGCCCTGCGGTTGTTTGCACGCGGATGGGAGCGGAGTTGAAGTGAAGCCGGGGCGGGCGGGATTGTCGCTTTCGCTCCAGTCCATAAAAACCGGAGATCCCGGAGCGGTGGCAGCGGCTGCGTGCCGCAATCGCTTAGCCTCAGTGGCGATTGCCGAACCATCGAACTTTGCAATACGCTGCTGAGCGACGATGCGATGGCTAATTCCATATTTAAGGTTCTCGGGCCGCTCCGACTGCGCGACCGTCACGTATACCGCACCTGCGCCATCCGCCTGCGCAAAGCGAAAGTCACCGGCCACTGCTACGTCGGCGATTGCCGCGTTGGCCTGGGTATCGATGACAATGACATGCGAGACGCCGGTGAATATTTCCTGATCCGCGCTGCCCGGCGCACGCGGTGCGCGAGAAGAGTTCGGCGCGCGGCGATCGGGCGGCGGAGTTGAGGAACTGACCACATTTGATCCGCACACAGCAAACACCAGTTTGCTCTGCGGCTCGAAAGCGATGGAACGAGGGGCGCAACCGATGGAGATAGTGGCCCCAATCTTGAGCGTGCGACGGTTAAAGACGGCGATCGCGTTGGCGGGCCCGTCACTGATGTATCCGTATTGACCGATATCGTCGAGAGCGATGGCGTGCGCCTCGCGAAAGCCTCCGATTTCACCGGCAACGGACCCGGATTCGAGATCGACCACCTGCACGCCGCGCCCGTGAGCGATGTAAAGGCGCTCGGCCGCGGGATCTATGGTGAGGTAGTCCCAATTGCCGTTTCCACCGATGGGCCAGGTTTTCTTGATGAAGAACGGTTCGCCGGAGACCGCCGTCGCCGTGGGGATGGGGGCCTGCTGCGCCACAAGGGGAAGACAAGCGAGCAAGCAAAAAGACAGGACTCTCCTCATTGCGCGAGGCTCCTTCAGTTTGTTGGACGCACCGCGCGCGGGCTTCGCTCAAGGCATTCGCCGTTTCCTTACCTTGCAGTAGAAAGAAATCGCAACGACGAGGCACGGAGCTAACGGTTAAAAATAAAAAGAATAAGGCCCACTACGAGGAGCGCGACACTGGCGCCGAAAAGACCGCTTCGAGTCTTCTCGCTGCCTGCGGAATAACGCGCAGGAAACCAAAGCAGCAACCCCGATGCAAAGACCCAGATTCCTGCCACGCCGAGGCCGCGCCGATGGTCCCAGACTATAACACCGACTACGATGAGACTGATGGCAATTTCATAGATAATGCGTCCTGGAGATCGATCTCCCGTCGTGCTATCGGTCATATGCGTTTCCTTCAAGGGCTGCCTAGCCTACTCGTTGGCGGCCACTTCGTGCAGCCAGCCGGGAGGCTTCAGCAGTTCGCGGGGACGCGGGCCGTCGGGGGCGCCCACCAGGCCGTCGCGTTCCATTAGATCGATCAGATGCGCGGCGCGGCCATAGCCGATCCTCAGTCGCCGCTGCAGGAGCGACGTGGACGCCTTGCCGAACTCGAAAACCAGGCGCACGGCGTCGTCGAACATGGCATCTTCCTCTTCGCTCTCCGCACTCTCGCCTTCCATGGCAGTGCGCTCGTCCTTTGGCGATTCGAGGAAGCCCTCGACATATTCGGCGCTGCCCTGGTTCTTCCAGAACTCGACGACGGCCGACGTCTCCTTCTCGCTCACATACGGAGCATGGAGGCGCATCAGACGGCTGGTGCCCGGCGGCAAAAAGAGCAAGTCGCCGCGACCCAAAAGAGCCTCTGCCCCGTTGGTATCGAGAATCGTGCGCGAATCGACTTTGGTGGCCAGCCTGAAGCTGATGCGCGTGGGAATATTGGCCTTGATGAGGCCGGTGATCACGTCCACGCTCGGGCGCTGCGTAGCCAGAATGAGATGAATGCCCACGGCGCGCGCCATCTGCGCCAGGCGCGTCACAGACTCTTCCACGTTGGCGCGGTCCAGCATCATCAGGTCGGCCAGCTCGTCGATGATGATGACAATGTACGGCAGCGGCTCCTCTTCCTCCTGCCCGGACTCTTCTCCAAAGAGTGGAAGAGCGGAGCTCTCGAAGAGCTTGTTGTATTGATCGATATTGCGCACTCTACGGCTGGCCAGCAGCTTCAGGCGCCGCTCCATTTCCCGAACGGCGTTGCGCAAGGCGTTCGCGGCCAGCTTGGGTTCGGTGATGATGGGCGTGAAAAGATGCGGGACGCCCTCGTACATGCCCAGCTCCACGCGCTTGGGGTCGACCAGGATGAGACGCACCTGCTGCGGCGTAGTGCGATAGAGCAAGCTCATAATCATGGCGTTGATGGCCACCGATTTGCCCGAGCCCGTGGAGCCGGCAATAAGCACGTGGGGCATCGAGGCCAGATCGGCGGTCACGATGCGGCCGTTGATGTCTTTGCCCATCGCGAGCGTGAGTCGCGAGCGGGCGTGGGCAAAGGTCTCACTCTCGATCACGTCGCGCAGGTGAATGGTTTCTTTCTCGTGGTTGGGCACCTGGATGCCGACCGTGCTCTTGCCGGCCATGCGCTCGATGAGGATGCTTTCGGCGCGCATGGCCAGGCAAAGGTCGTCGGCCAGACCCGTGACGCGCGAGTATTTTACTCCGGCTTCGGGCTTGAACTCGAAGGTCGTCACCATGGGGCCGGGGTTGATCTGCACCACCTGTCCGCGGACGTCGAACTCCGCGCATTTTTCCACCAGCACTATGGCTTCTTCGCGCAACTCGTCCTCGCGCACCGATTGCGGACCCTCGCCCGCGCTCAGCAGTGTGCTCGGTGGCAGCTTGTAACCGCTCACGTGTTTGGGCGTCACGGTCACAGGTTGCACCTCAGCATCGGCGCGGCTGTGAATCGCGATTTCCCCGGAATGCTGCGGCGCTGCGGGCGCGGAAGCGGGACGATCGTTGGCCCCTCGGTCGTTCACCCATGGATCGACAGGGACCTTGGGCTCGGGGCGCATCTTGACAGGCTCAAGTGGCGCTGGCGTTGCGGGAGCAGCAGCGGCTGCCGCTTCCGTAACGGTGATTGTGGCTTCGCTCTCGCTGCGTTCCCAGATGCTCTTGGTACGCGGAGCTACTACTGGAACTGCGGCATCCCCGCGCTCTACTTGTGCCGGCTCTTCCGCTCCCGATCGCAGGTCGGCGCGTTGATATGCCGGAATATCGTCAATAGGATCCTGTTTGGGCGCGCGCCGGCGCATGAAGAAAGCGAGGAAGCGGTTCGGCTTCTTGGGCGGCGTCTCCGCTTCGATTTCCGGATTGGCTGCGGCGTCGAACGGCGCGAACGGGATAGGCGCGTTGCCTTCGGCGTTGCCGCGGGCCTCGACGGCTTCCGCCTCCTCACGCAGATCGCGCCGGCGGTCGCGCCACTCGATGTAGCGCGTCCATCGCTCGGCAATTCGTTCGCGAATCGCCGAGAAGCTGATGTCGGAGGCGAAGTAAAGTCCGCCAACCGCCAGCACAGCGGCCACCAACCAGGCGCCCTGCGGATTGAGGTAAACCACCAGCAGGCCCGCCATGAGCCGCCCTACCGCGCCTTCAATCGGAACCACATGCATCCAGCGCCAATGCCAGGGCAACAGACCTAGGATCGCAGGCAGAAATGTGAGCGCCATGAGCGTGCCCACGCCGCGCAGAATAGGCGAACCGCTGGGCCGCGAGCGCATCCACGTCCAACCCGCGCGGCCCATCCAAAGGGGAATGAGGAACGCCGCGATCCCCAAGAACTGCAGGAGCAGATCGCTCAGGTATGCGCCGAAGAGACCGATGAAGTTGCGGGGCGTAACCGTGCCGGCGGCCGTGTTCAGCGAGGGATCAGAGGCGTCATACGTTGCCAGCGCGAGGAAAAAAAGCGACGAGACCAGCAACAACACCATCCCCAGGAATATATTCACGGGACGGCTGCGCGTAGGCGCGAGAACAATGCGAATAGGCTTCATTATGAGGGCGGTCCTGCGTTCTACCTGCCGCAATTGACGGGCTTTCGCGGCCGGAAGAACAGACAAAACGTCCCAGAGCAGTCTTTATTATCGGGGTTCCCGGGCCGGATCAGGACCGAGCAGCGGCTGGGGGAATCAGCGGGATTACTGGCAGATTTGCACAACGGGCAAAGAGCAGACGCAGGTCCCCTGATTCACTCATTGATGCAACCCACTAATAATGAATGAGTTGGGCTTGAGGTTGTGCTATCCATGCTCCCGGGATCGGAACCGGGGACGCCAATTTCGCACTAAGTTTGGAGACCAAACAAGTAGCTCGACTTACGCCCCGATGTACCTTGCTCCCCAGATCAAAAGCACAGTGCCGAGAAGGATGCGGTAGATGGCAAAGAGGGTGAATCCATGCTTGCGCACCCACGCCAGGAACCACTCCACCACGCCGAACGCCACGATGAACGAAACCACGATACCGATAAGGAGAACAATCCAACGTTCCGAGTTCATGACAACATGCGCGGTCGCCATGCCGGCCGCTCCGTCGGCCTTGCTGGAGTGGACCTCCTTCAACAAATCCCAACCGGTAGCGGCGATCATGGTGGGAATGGAGAGCAGAAAGCTGAACTCCAGCGCTGAAGGACGGTCGAGGCCGGCGAGCTGGCCAGCTGCAATCGTCGACATGGAACGCGAAGTGCCTGGAAAGACAGCCGAAAGGGTTTGGCAGACACCGATCCAGATGGCCTGAGCAAGTGTCATCTCTTCCACGTGAGTGGTGTTGGGCTCTACGCGGTTGCTCCATGAATCTACGACCCACATCACAATGCCACCCACGAGCAGCGCGATCGCCATGGCGGTCAGGCTGCCCAGATTCTTCTCGCTCCACTTGCGCAGCAACAGGGCGAGCACCGACGTGCAGGCAAAGGCGACCAGCGTGAGCGAAATGGGGTGCGTGAACCAGTTGCGGTCGCGGTTTTCGCCCTGGGGAAAGGTGCGGATGAAGTTCACGATTCGCTCCGTGAACAGTAGGCAAAGAGCGAGAATTGCCCCCACTTGGATGACAATCGTGTACATGTTCCAGTAGGCAACGTCCTGGAAACACGACGCGCTCCCGAGCGGACAGACGCTGTCGCTCAGGGGGATTTTCATCAGTGCTTCAGTAATGCGCAGGTGCGCGGTTGAGCTGACCGGCAAAAATTCGGTCAAACCTTCCACAATTCCCAAAAGAATGGACAAAATATACGGGCTCACGCGAACTCCAGTTTGCTGGCGATACGTATCGGACGGCGCATCTGCCGCGCACTCCGGAAGCCGCTACGGCTCAGTCCCGGTCGATGCCGTAGACAGGAACACCCTCATCCAATTTGTACACCAGAGCACCAGCACGGTAGGTGTAGTCGGAATCTGGAAAATGCGCCTTTAACTGCGCGGCCACGGCGCGCGCCTGGTTGTGGGCGTCGCTGCTCTTGCGGTCGTCACGGTCGGCGGCAAACATGTCGGTGAGCACGGCCAGCCGGTACACAGCCTCATAAAGAGCCCGCGGCGTGCGCGGACCGTCCGGATACTCGTCCGCATATTTGATGTAAAGCTCGGACTCCTTCGCCGGACATTGTTCCGCGTCCTGCCAGTCGCCGCAAAGCTTGTTGTCGATGAGGTCGTAGGCCGCGAGCGCCGCCCACTTGCTCTTCGGATAATACTTGATCACTTTATGCAGAGCATCTTCATCCATCTGCTGGCGGTAAACAGGGTCCTTCTCGTGCGCCGAGGGCAGAGTGGCGGCATCGGCACGCTGGACTTGCCACTCGATGTCGGCCGAACGCCACATGGCATCGGGCACTAGCGGCGAATTGGGGAACATCTCCACAATCCGGCGATAGAGCAGCCGCGCATTCTTAGCGGCATTGGCCGCGCCGCGCGGATCCGACGCGTCCGCTTCCTGGTTGGCCGCCGCGCCCATCAGAATCGCGTCGCCGTTGGGGGTGGTTTCCTCCACCACGCCCTTGGCCTCCATCCAACCGGAGATGGGCGGCGTAGCTTCGTCTCCGCCAACCCATGGCTCGTCCTTGTCGCTGTGCTGTTCCTCGATATCTGTGTTGGCGTAGACGCGCATCCACAAGCCGCTTTTTTCCGCAACCACCAATTCGCGGCCCATCTGCACTTTGTCCACTTTTTGCGCGCCGGTCGAGGGTGTGATATAGAGCCAGGTAACTCGCAGGGCCGTGGCGCGCGGTCCGGCCATGGGTTTTACCTGCTGCTGCGGCTTTTTGTCGGCGCTCGCCGGACCTGCGGCGCAAGCCAGCGCCAGGCAGAGGGCGAGAATGCGAACGGTGAACATGCGGCGCTTCATCACATGCAAAATCATATTCCAACGACGCTACGACGCGCTTTCCGTGAGCACCTCAGCCAGCATCGCCGGATCGACGTTGCCGCCGCTCACCACGGCTACCGCCTTGCGATACACCGGCAACTCGTCTGCGTGGAAAAGCAATGCCGCCGTTGACACCGCGCCGCTGGGCTCGGGCACGAGGTGCGTGGCGGCCACAATGGCGCGCATGGCGGCGCGAATCTCGGCCTCGGTCACAGTCACAATGCCATCGACAAACGCCTGGAGGTGCGCGAAGTTGCGCACGCCTACGCTTTGCGTGCGCAGGCCATCGGCAATGGTGCGGCTGGTCAGCTCGGCCGGCCAGGTTACGATCTTGCCGGTACGAAAACTCTCCGCTGTATCGGCAGCCAGTTTCGGCTCAATGCCAAACACTTTGGTCTTCGGGCTCAACTGCTTCACCGCAGCGGCCACGCCGCTCAGCAGGCCTCCGCCCGAAACCGGCGAAACCACCAAGTCCACGTTAGGTAGCTCCTCCACAATCTCGAGACCGCACGTTGCCTGCCCGGCGATGATCTGTTCGTCGTCGTACGGCGGAATGACGACGTAGCCGTGCTGGCGCACGAGCTCTTCTGCCTTGGCCAGCCGCTCGCTCGAAGCTACGCCGACGTCCACAATCTCTGCACCCAACGCCAGCGTCGCAGCCCGCTTGATAGCCGGCGCGTTCGAAGGCATCACGATCACGGCCTTCGCACCCACCTCGCGCGCCGCGTAGGCCACGCCCTGGGCATGGTTGCCACTCGAATAGGTGATGACGCCACGCTTGATCTCGTCAGTGGCGAGTTGCAGAATTTTGTTCGATGCGCCACGAATTTTGAAGGCGCCGATGGGTTGCAAGCTCTCCGCTTTCAGCCAGATCTCCTTGCCCGTTCCATGGCCGGAGATGCCCGGAAACGCGGCTCGCACCAGCGGCGTTTTCATGGCGATAGACGCAATGCGCGCCGCCGCCGCGCGAATGGTCTTAAGATCAATCAAAACTTGAGCTTCGGTTGTCACTGTTTTCGCTTCCATCTCTGCTAACAGTATCGCCCATCCGCCGTAGCCATGAATCTCACTGCCATCCGCTCCGCAAAATAAAAAGGCGGCAGCCTTGAGCCGCCGCCCTGTCGTGGCCTTGTCGGCCGAGTTTAGAAGAACAGCTTGGCCGATACCTGCAACTGGCGCGAGCCGTAGAGTGTGCTGCTGCTGGTGCTCGAAGTCGCGCCGAAGGCCGATATCCCGACGCCTGTATAGGGCACATAGCACCCAGTGTAGTTCGCACCAGTTGGTACCGAGTATGTTGCGGGGCAAACAAAGGTATTCGAGCCTGTAGCGCTCTTGCCCGGCGCCAGGAATGTGGTGTATGTGCTGTTCACACCCGTGATAATTTGGTGGTTCAGCAGGTTGAAGGCTTCAGCGTTCAACTGGAGCGAGAGGTTCTCGTGGATCTTCACATTGCGCGTGAAGCGCATGTCAAGATCGTTGAACCCAGGTGCAGGAATGCTGTTGCGTCCGATTTGGGGAGGACGGCCGCCTGTGGCGCCGCCTGAGCTGGAGCTCATGGCGCCCCCGAAGATGCCGCTCTCATCCGCGTAACTCGATGCCACAGTATTGCCTGAATAGATTGTGCCGCTCTCGCCCAGGAAGATAGGTTCGCCGCCGGATGCAATCTCCGCACCAGAGACCTGCCAGCCATTGATAAGTTGGCTGGTCAGCATATTGCTTACCTTGAAGATCGGTTGATAAACAAACGAGATCGACCCGCGATTGCGGATATCAATGTCCGATGGTCCATTATCGAACCGGATGTTGTTCGGATCGGATGGAGTATCGCCGCCGTAGAAGGTGCCATTGGCTCCTTGCACCTGGCCGTCGTCACTTGCGTGGGCCCAGGTGAAGTTACCTAGAATTTCGAGCCCATTGGCAAACGGACGCCGCGCCGTGACGGCAAGGGCGTTATACCAAGTATTGGCGATACTGTAGCCGGTGTTGAAGCTCGATAGCTGCTGACCGGCGCTATTGAGGGCCGGTCGCCGATCGGCTGGACGGTATACCGGGACCGTAATAGTCTTTGTGATGTTGTTGTTCGCATCCTGAACCAGGTAGGTACCCAGCCCACTTGGAGTCTGGCCAACCAGTTCTGCATCCAGAAAGACCGGCAGCCGCATCCCGCGAGTCCCAACATAACCCAACTGCAGCGAGAGCTTGCCGGGCAGCGACTGCTCGAGGCTAAGGTTCATCTCGTGCGCCAATGGCGGCACGAAATTTGGATCCAGCCCATGGAAACTGAAGCTGGGTCCTACGGAAACCGCCGTTACACCGGGCGCTGTGCCGCCGGTTGGGTACTGTGCGCCGGAAAGCGGCGGCCCCGAAGGCGTCACCGGTAGATTGGGAAACCTCAGCTTCGATGCGGCTGCCGCCGTATTTGGGCAAGGAGTGTTTCCGGCCGAGTTCGTCGGTTGCGCATTTCCTGAAGACGAGAAGCATCCGGTATACGTGTAATTCAACTGAACCACGCCATTTTCCACCCGCATCGCATAGTACGTACTCCCTTGGTTGAGTGCGGAGAACAACCCGTATCCGCCGCGAACCACGGTGCCCGCCAACGGCGACCAAGAGAAGCCCACGCGCGGCTGTACGCGATCAAGTACATTCTTGATCGTGCCGGTGTACTCGGAGGAGACGGGGTCGAATAGATGGTTGACGAGCCCGGGATTGGGGGTGAGCTGGACGTCGTAGCGTACGCCTGCGGTTACCGTGATATTGCGCGACAGCTTCCAGGTATCCTCGGCAAAGCCGTCGTACATCTGCATCCAGAAGTCGTCTTTGCCCTGTGTTCCCGGCGCCGTGTTTACCTGGTCGACTGTCTGAATCAATGTTGAGTAGTGGTAGCCGGCATAGTTATCGATATTGCCTGCCTGGCCTTCAAAAGCGTCTTGAATCCAGGACTGGAATTTGAGCACGTTGGTCGCATCGCCGTAGCTGTAGATGCCGCCACCCTGGAAGAGGTTGATCATGACTTCGTGGACGATATTGGCGTCGCCGCCGAACTTGAACGTCTGACGGCCATGTGTGGTCGAAAACACATCGCTGATCTGGGTGCGGTGCTCGTCCGGCTCCGCCTTGCGCGGCAGAGCGTTCGGCATCCCGTATGTATCCGCGCCCATGCCGATCGACGGACCGGAGGCATTCGCCCCTGCCGTCTCCAGGTCGCGGCCGTACTGTCCGTGAACTTCATTCACGCTGGAGCTGCCGATCTGAGTTGTCCAGCCGCCCACAAAAAACCTCTCGTGGTAGTAGGTCGGAGCGTTAGTCGACGGCGAGCTGTTGGTGAAGGTCACTGCCGGGCTATATCCGTAGGCGGAGTAAAAGTCAGCCCAGTTGAAGTTCACAAACGCATCGTTCTTGCTGTTGATGTGATAGTCCAAACGGGGGAAGAAGACATCTTCCTTCGAAAAGCGCGTCGGGGCAGCCGTTGATTCGTTCAGCAGGAACTGGATGCCGGTTGTGCACTGGTTGGCGGTAATCGTGCTCGGGCATTGCGCCGGCGTAATGAGGTTACTGGCGGAAACGCCGGGAACACTGGTGGCCGCAGTCGTAGAAATGTAGTTGTTGTCGGTGTAAAGCGCCTTGCCAACCTTGCGGAAACCGTCATAGGTAAAGAAGTAGAACAGCTTGTCCTTGACGATTGGCCCGCCTACTGACCCGCCGAACTGCTGCTGCTGGTGCGTCGGCTGCGTCAGAAGGAACGCTGCAGCCGCGGAAGTCAGCCCGCTGACGCTGGGGTTCAGTGCCTGAAACTTGGTGTATGGATCCAAAGCATTCAACGAGGGATAGCGCAGGAAATAGAACAGATCACCGTGCAGATTGTCCGTGCCGCTCTTGGTAATGGCGTTCACCTGGCCGCCGGCAGCCTGGCCGAATTCCACGGAGTAGTTTGACGTCTCGGCCTGGAACTCCTTGATCGAGTCCACCGAGTACACATAGGGGGCGCCGCTGGAGCGGCCGCGCGCCTCGCTGAACAGCATCTGGTTGTTGTTTGCGCCGTCCACGTAGTTTTGGTTATAGAGACCGCTGATGCCGTGGAAGCTGATCAGTCCGGTGCTGCCATCCTGCGTAACGTTCGGCGTCAGAAGCACGAAGTCGCTCCAATTGCGCGCATTCACCGGCAGGTTGGCAACCAGGTGTGAGTCGACAACCTGAGAAACCTCAGTCTTTTCCGTATCGAGGATTTCGCTGATGGCGGAAACCTCTACCGTGGTATTGGCGCCGCTCACCTTGAGTGTCAGATTGATGGTCAGCGTCTCTCCGACCTGGAGCGTAATGCCCGTTTCCTGGACCTTGTTGAAATTCGCGGCGGTGGCGTCGACCTCGTAGTGGCCGGGAATGAGGAACGGCGCCGAGTAGAGGCCGGCGGAGCCGGTCGTATAGACGTGTTGTACGCCGGTGTCGACGTCGGTCACAGTCACTGTCGCTGCCGCGATCGCGGCCTGGTTGGCATCGGTTACAGCGCCGTTGATCGTGGCCGCGCCAGTGGTTTGCGCGCGCGCGATCACTCTCACTGAAATGACGAACAACGCCGTCATTACGAACGCGGCGAAAATGCGCTGGGGACACAAATTCGAAAGCTTCATCAAAGGCTCTCCTTAACAGGGTTTGTGGGTTGATTCTCGCGGCTTCGGAAGTAAGGAATGTTACGCCGCAGCTAAGAAGTGCTGCGACTCATAGAAACAGCAAGGCCGACGATCTAGTTTCTCTTCCCAGACAAAAGGAACGAACGGTCAACTCTGCAGGGCCGCAGAAACAGAAACAGTCTCCGAAGATGCCGTCAATGGCTAAAGGGTATCACACAGGAAATGTGGAAAACCCGTCAATTTCATATAAAGAAATAGCTTATACAGACAGAACCTGCTGATCTCACAGAGATTTGCGCCTTACTCGTACGCCAGCGCGTCAATCGGGTCTTTGCGAGCGGCCATCCACGCCGGATAGAGCGCGCCGCAGATCGATCCTGCGAGAGCAATCAGCACACCATATCCGATCCACAGGCCCGTGATTTCGAAGGCAAACGTGGGGAATTTAACCGCCAAAAGCTCCTGCACACCGAAAGTGCCTGCGATGCCGACGACCACTCCCGCCGCAGCAAGTAATCCCGTCTCGCGCAGCACCATGCCGACAATAGCCGGTTTTGATGCGCCCATCGCTTTCAGAATGCCGATTTCGCGCGTGCGCTCGAGCACGGCTGTGTACATGGATTGCAGGATCACGAGAAAGCCGATGACCACCGCAATGGTGGTGACCACCAGAAGCGCAATGTTAAATCCCGGCAGCTTGTCCGGCGTCATCTGATGCAGCCAGCTATCGACCGTGATCACCGTATTGTTGGCAAAGCCGCGCGTGGAGCGAATCTCATCCATCACCAAGTCGTCGTTCGCAGGGTTGTCGCATTTGATATAGAAAATCGACGCCTTGCCCTCGGCTCCCATCAGCCCTGCCATCGTATCAAGGGGGATGAGTTTGCGGCCTCCTTTGCCTTCTTCCACAATGCCGGAGATCCGAAACGGCTGATCGAGGACTTGCACCGTGTCGCCAACCACGTAGGGCCTCCCCGTGGCGGGATTGCGACTCGCGGCCTGGATATTGTCCACAATGGCATCGTTTGGTCCCTGGAACTTGCCGCCGAAGAGAAAGGTAAAGGGCTTCAAAGCATTGAAGGTGTCATAGTCAATTCCATAAGCCACTTCGATGTTGTGACTGGTGGAGAGCTTTTGAATGACCGGAGCCACGACCGCGACATGCGGCAAACTGCGCAGCGCAATGGCGTCGTTGACCGGCATCGATGCGCCGCCGACCCCGTTAAACAGGCTGGCGTTCGAGGGCAGAAGCATGATGTCGGCGCCGATGCCATTCGTGCGCTGGTTTCCGCTATGCAACATGCCCATGAACACGGCCACGATGGAGAGGATCATCACCACCTCGATGGCGACGGCGAAGACGCTGATGATGGAGCGCAAAGGACGATGCACCAGATTGGCAATGATGAGCTTATTCATATTCGACCCGGCCTCTGGGCGGGAAAACGCCGCAGATTCCGGTTTCAGGGTAACAGCCCAACCCTCCCCCGCAATCCCGAGCACTGCAATCCCGAAGTCCCGGCCTGCTTAGACCCTTGGTTCCTCGTCACATCTTCCCTGCTTTCATCCTTTGACCTGAACCCCAACCGGGTTTATTGTGAAGGTAATTTCATTTCTGCCTTTGACAGGCCTTCGGTCGCCGATGGGAAGCTTTGGAGAAGACCTGCGCAAAGAGCGCTTAACACGCGGCGTTGCGCTGGAAGACATTTCGGCGGTCACCAAAATCAGCCAGCGGCACCTCATCGCGCTGGAGCAGGAGAGGTTTCGTCTGCTTCCCGGCGGCATCTTGAGCAAAGGCATTGTGCGCGGCTACGCCAGCGCCCTCGGCCTCGATCCCCACGACTGGACGGAGCGCTTTCTTCACGCCTGCAGCGCTTCAGGCCAGTTGACCGATGACGAGCGCGACTGGACGGCCTTTGCCTCGAACGTGGGCAAGGCGCGTATCCTGCACCGCGAGGCCATCGAGATACGCCTGCGCTGGATCGGGGCCATTCTGCTATTTCTGGCTGTCGTTGCGGCAGGCTTCCTCGCAGTGCGCTATTACGGCTTACGCCTGGGCTGGTGGACCACTCTGCTGCCCGCGCAGGTAGTTTCCGCCACACTCCACTCCGTGTGGCGCTGGGTCTGGAGCCTCTTCGCGCACCTTCTCGCCTGGCTGCGCCACTAAAACCCACCCCTGAAAATCCACTATTGACCCGCCATTGATTACCATTCACTCCAGCACCTTTGCTCCCGCCGCCCCGCCGCAATTACCATAGAAAAGATGCACGGCTGTGCCTGATCCCGCCATCTGCCGGGGGATAGGGGTGCATCCAAGTCGGAAGGAGTCTCACTAAGTTGAGCGACCGTTTTTTGTTTACCTCTGAATCCGTGACCGAAGGCCACCCGGACAAAATTGCCGACCAGGTCTCCGACGCCATTCTCGACGCCTGCCTGGAGCAGGACCCTTACAGCCGCGTGGCCGCGGAGACCCTCACGGCTACCGGCCTCGTAGTCATCGCGGGCGAAATCACCACCAAGGCCTACGTCGACTTCCAATCGCTGGTGCGCGGCGTGGTAGCCTCCATCGGCTACGACAACGCGCTCTACGGCTTCGACTCCAACACATGCGCCGTGATCTCGAGCATCAACAAGCAATCGGGCGACATCGCCCAAGGCGTTGACACCGGCGGCGCAGGTGACCAAGGCATGATGTTCGGCTACGCTTCCAACGACACGCCGGAGCTGATGCCCGCGCCCATCTCGCTCGCGCACAAGCTCTGCCGCCAGTTGACCGCTGTGCGCAAGAACGGCAAATTGCCGTACCTGCGCCCCGACGGCAAAAGCCAGGTCACGATCGAGTACGGCGAGAACGGCAAGCCCGCGCGCATTGATGCTGTCGTGATTTCCAGCCAACACTCGGAGTCCGTGAGCAACGAAGACCTGCACGCCGACGTGCTGAAGCATGTCATCCAGGCCGTGCTACCCTCCCAGTGGCTGGACGAGCACACGAAGTACCACATCAATCCGACGGGAAGGTTTGTGATCGGCGGGCCCATGGGCGACACCGGACTCACCGGCCGCAAGATCATTGTGGATACCTACGGCGGCATGGGCCGGCACGGCGGCGGGGCTTTTTCGGGCAAGGATCCGACCAAGGTCGACCGCTCGGCCGCTTACATGGCGCGCCACATCGCCAAGAACATTGTGGCCGCGGGACTCGCCGAGAAGGCCGAGGTCCAGCTAGCCTACGCCATCGGCGTGGCCGAGCCCGTCTCGGTTCTCGTGGAAACCTTCGGCACCGGCAAGCTGAGCGAGACCAAACTCACCGAACTCGTGCGCAAGAACTTTTCGCTTACGCCCAAAGGCATCATCGAGAGCCTGAACCTGCGCCGGCCTATCTACCAGAAGACCGCCGCGTACGGCCACTTTGGCCGCACCGAGCCAGAGTTCACCTGGGAGTCAACCGACAAGGCTGCGAAGCTCGCCGAACAGGCCGGCGTGGCCGTCGCCGCAAAGTAACGCAATCTACCAAATACGAAGGGCGGCTGCCTGCGCAGCCGCCCTTCGTATTTTGCTCGTTCGATGTCCGCGCGTGCTCTATCCTATGCGGATTCAATGTTCTCCACGTGAATCACCCTGGATTGCTCATCAAGCTGACCCGTCACCTTCACCACCTTGCCCTCGAATGCCTTCGCGCGGTCCGGGTCGTCAAGCCCGAACGTCGCCCCCGAGGAATCGTGCAGAACATACGTATCGCCATTCTTGGCGATCCTTCCCGTGAATGTGCCGGTCTTGCTTTGATTCTGGCCGGATTGCTGCTGTGCATGACCCTGCCTGCCGGACGGCTGCGTGCTCAAAAAAGGGCCTCCCCACGCCAGCGCGCAGATGAGCGCCAGCGCGGTGATGGCGAACAGGGGCACAAAATCGCGCTTTAAAGATCGCATGAAACACCTCCGGGGTTTTGAATCGGGCAAAATCTGGATCGGCCAGAGATCGCATCTCAGGCTCTGTCCGACGCTGCAGTTTTCCCGCAACTATCCGTTCTAAGGAAGATTCGCCTGAGAGCCCGGGAGTTGCCTCGAAGTAGCGCGCCGTGCGCGCACTTCTGCTCCCCCAAAATCGACTAGGCATCACCGGAGACGGTAAATTGAACCAAGTGACGGAAAAGCAGAAGTCTACACCGACTGAACAAGGGATCATTTTGTCTCATAATGCGGCACAGACAGCGACCCCGGAAAAGCTTGCTTCACAAAAGCCCTCGTAATTCCCCCTACAGATCGCCACAACCGTGTGAGCGGGATTCACTTCGATTACCCGCGAAGTGTGTATCATGGGTCTCTATAGATTCCGGCCGGTTTTCGGAGGCTATTCCGGAAAACAAGTTCGATGCGGCGGTCACTTGTGTGACCCAATAAGGTCAAGGCCGGCCCGTGCAGAGGGGTTCGCCGACATGAGCATATTCAGCTGTTTTGGTTTTTCTCGTCCCGTGACCTGCCACAACTGGTCAGCGCAACGCAACCGCACAATGGCGGTTCTGGTGTGCCTGATGGCAGCCGCGTGCGGCCTAGCCGCCGCCCAGAACACTTCCATCAGCGGGATTGTGTACGATCCCCGGACCACGAACGCGCTTCCTCTGCCCAACGTGCTCGTCTACGCGTCGCTCACTCCGGTCAGCGCACCGCCTTCGGGCGTGCAGTGCATGACTTTCGCCAACCAAACGCCCTCCGGCGCCAACGTCATCAGTTACACCTACACTGCCGCCGACGGCTCGTTTACTCTGCAGAACATTCCTGAAAATGCGAACTATATCGTCGTAATTCAGGCGGGCAAATGGCAGCGCCAATTCAGCGAGACGGTGGGGACAACAGCGCTGACGGGGCTGTCGCTGAACATGCCTGCGAACCACACCCAGGGCAACATGCCCATGATTGCGGTCGCGACCGGCTCGATTGACGGCGCAGAGTGCGTTTTGCGTGACATGGGCATCTCCGACTCGGAGTTTACCGACGACAACGGGACGGTAAATCCCGGCGGCTATGTCCATCTCTACGCGGGCAGTGCGTCGCATGGGGCGGAAATCAATGCGTCGACCCCCTCTGAGACGACCCTCATGGCCGGTACATCGACCACGCCGCTGAACGCCTACGACATGGTGATGTTTCCGTGCCAAGGAGGTGCCTCCGGTCAGGCGACGCCTACCGGCGCGACCAATCTGCTGAACTTTGCAGAAGCAGGTGGACGCATTTTTGCTACCCATTACAGCTATGCCTGGCTGGAGCCCGCCTACGGCGCGCTGTTCGGAAATGTGGCCAACTGGATTTTGGAGGACCAACTCGGCACGGGCGTGGCAACTGTCCAAGAGAATTTCAGCGACGGAATCATCCTGGCTGATTGGCTGGACAACGCGGGCTCAACCGTCCCGGGCACAACCAACGAGATCGACATCAGCAACGTGAGGACGAATGTGGGCAGCGTGAATGCGCCCGCGCAGTCCTGGGTAACGCTTGACAATGGCAACTATTCCGGCGTCACGATTGCCGGGAACCCGGTGATGCAGATGACCTTCAACGTGCCATTCAGCGCGCCGGCCTCACAACAATGCGGACGCGTGATGTACAACGACTATCACGTGATTACTCCGGTAGCCAGCACCGTCTATCCGACGGAGTGCCCCAGCTATAACAACTCGTCCTATAAGATGAGCGCGCAAGAGGAGATGCTGGAGTACGCGCTCTTCGACCTCTCGGCATTCGTGCAGCCGGTTGTGGTTCCCACGCTCAACATCATGTTTAGTCCCAGTCCATTGACGGTGAAGTCGGGCGATACAACCGATCAACTCACGGTGAATGTGACCAACACCAGCAGCACAACTCCAACGGACAGCTCGGCGGTTCTCAGTTTCACATTGCCTTCGCAGCTGACCGTCACCGCGATGAGTGACCCGACCAACGGATGGATCTGCACGGTGAGCACCTTGTCGTGTTCGCGAAATTCCACTCTGGCGGCGAGCGTCACCGATTCCGTGATACTGACCATCAGCGTGGCCTCGTACACCACGCTCCCGAGCTACACAGGCACGATTACAGCGACGGTTTCGAGCGCCATCTTCTCCACCAACCCTTCGTTCACAGACACCGTGATCTTCCAGCAGCAGCCCGCCATAACATGGGCTACACCGGCGAACATCGTCTATGGCACACCATTGAGCGGCGCGCAGCTCGATGCCTCTTCGACCCTGCCTGGCACATTTGCCTACTCGCCCGCGGCGGGAACCATCTTGCCGGTGGGGCAGCAGATGCTGAATGTGACCTTCACGCCCACCGATTCGGTGCATTACACCACGCAAACCGCGAGCGTGACACTGAGAGTGGTTCCGGGAACGCCGACGATTACATTAACCTCCTCGGCAAATCCCGCCTTCATGGCTGCCGCGGTCTCGTTCACCGCCAGCCTTCCCTCCTATGCGTCTTCCGAAACCGGCACCATGACGTTTTACTCGGGGAGCACGGTGCTGGGCACAGCGACCGTGTCAGGCGGCTCGGCCACCTTCACCACCACGTCACTTGCGGGGGGTTCGCAGTCAATTACGGCCTCCTATTCCGGCGATGCTAACTACGGGCCCGCGACCAGCAGTGCGATCACTGAAACGGTGCAGGACTTTACGCTGACCTTTGCCGGCGGCAACGGGGCCATGGCCGCGCGGCCCGGAGGACAGGCCGTGTATTCGCTCGTGATAACTCCGACGAATGGAACACTGCTACCCGCTGCTGTGACCTTAAGCGTGAGTAATCTACCGCTCGGCATGACGGCCAGCTTTAGTCCGGCAACGGTGGCATCCGGTTCCACGGCCACGACTGTTGCAATGACCATCACACTGCCGGGCAGCAAAGGATCCAACGAGCGGCCGCGCAGCCCGTTCGGCAATAGGGTCTGGCCGGTAGCTTTGGGCCTCGTCTTGCTGCCGTTTGCAAGCAGGCTGCGCGCGGGACGCGCGCGTTTGGCCAGGCTGGCTGTGCTGTTCGTAATCGGCGCGGCGCTGGCTGTGGGATTCACGGGCTGCGGCGCCACAACCTCGCCGCAGAGCTTCTCGTTCACAATTACCGCGGCTTCAGGATCGCTTTCGCACTCACTTACACCTGGACTGACTGTGGAGTAAAGACCGCCGCGGAGCGTAGGACCCCAAAGTTTCACAGTTGGTCCGCTCGACACGCTGTAGGATCGCTAGCTCCGGAGAGCATACGCCTCCAGCTCACCCGCAGTCGAAGCACTACCAACTCTTCTTGATCATGGTGTCGACCGCGAATCCTCCATTGGGGTCTCGTGTGGCACTGATAGCCACGCGTGGCGAAACCTGGTATTGGCCCTGGATGGTTTGCCCTTGCGTACTGGCTACGTTGGTTGAGAAGGTGACAAACAAATTCCCCGTGACTCTCTGCTGAATGGTGATATTGGCTCCCGGCGGCCCAGAGGCGGTGCCGCCCGCCAGCACCGGACTAATGGATAGCTGCGAGATACCCGCGGCTTTGGAGACGCGGCTCGTGACCTGGCTCGAGACCTGGGACGCAACCAGCCCTTCTGCCTGCTGATTCATCGGCGTCGAATTCGCGGCGCTGGCTTCGGTTGTCTGGCCGAATGCCAGGAGGTTAATGATGTCGGCGGGCGGCAGCGACGGATCGGAGGTGTACTGGGTGCGCATCTGATCGGAGGGCCCCTGAAACCGCAGATCGATCTTGTATTGCTGAATCGTTGTGGTCAACGAAACATTCAGCACCGGTTGTGTTATGGCAGGATTGATGAACTGGATGGTGCCGCCCGTCAACACAAATCTGTTTCCGTTCAGAATCACGTCCCCGCTCGAGAGACTTACGCGCCCCAGAATCACAGGTTCGGCGGCCGTGCCTCGCACCTGGAGATTCGCCGAGCCGGCAACGCTGAGAGTCCGGCTGACGAGGTTGGCGTTGCTGGACGAATTCACCGCGATATTCAGATTGAGGTTCTGCGCGAATCCCCGTGTGGGCGGCGCTTCCACTCCACCTGACAACTGGTTCACTGCTGCGGATATGTCGAAGGCCGGTGTGAACGATACGTCTGCAAGATTGACTGAGCCGCTCAGTAACGCCTGATCGATTGAGCCTGTCAGCCGCAGATTGGCATTGACATTCTCCCGCACGCCCTGCGGATAAAGAAGCTTTGCCCCTTTAGCTGTTGCTCCAAGGTCGAATTGGATCTTCGGCCGAAGAATAATCGCGCCCTGCGCGTCGATCTCGCCTCCTCCAACGGTGCCGCTGAGCTTCGTTATTTCCAGGCGATCGCTCGTCAGCTTCAATACCCCGTTGGCGTTTACGAGCCCGACAGGAGATGTGTTTGTGGAAAGGTTGGCGCCCGCAATTTCGATTTCCCCGCCGAACAGGTTGCGGCCAAGTGCACCATGGGAATCGATATTGAGTTTGAGTTGGCCGGAAGCGCGCAGATCGGGATCGAAGATCTGCATGAGTTGCAAATTCACCGCGCCTTGAGCCTTCAACGATGCAGCCACCTGAGTACCGACCGGAAAGCTTCCCTGAACATTCAATTCCGTGCCGGTGCCCTTGATGGTGACCGGCTGCAGTATCACCGTCGAGTTTTGATAGTCGGCCTGGATCGGCGACGCCGTCAGCTGGATCGAATCGTTGTACGCGACTTTGAGGACGGGAAGTTTCAGGTGAGCTTCCAGGTGGCGCCAATCCTTAAGCGGGCCGTGGATGGTGGCATGAATCTCAGTTTGTCCGCTCAGAGCTGGCATCTCATCGGGTGCAAATGCCGCTAGAATCGGCTTCAAAGCGAAGTTCTCGGTGTCGAGCGAGGCGTCCGTCATATAGTCGCCGGTCAGGTTCGCCTGCCCTTTACCGTGAAGCGGAGCGCCTGCCACCGACGCGGCGAACTCGATATTCGCGACATGGTTTGCCGCATTGAGTTGGAGGTTGGTTTGCGAAATGGTTTGGCCCGCAATGGTTAGATTGGGGATCAGTAGGTTCGCGTCGATTTCCGGATTATCGAAACTCCCCTGGCCTTGTGCGTGTATTTGGACAGTTCCCTGCGCATCGATGCCGCGAGCCTTCACGGTCTGAAGCTTCGCGAGGTCGATGCCGCCCGATTGCAGCTGAGCCGTGAACGTCCTGGCGCGAGGATCAGCCGTGGCGCGCGATTGAACGGTTCCGGCAGGAAGCACGACCGATGCGGAGACTTGAACCTGATTGCCGGAGCCGGTTAGATCGACACTCGCCCGGGACACCGGCTCACCAGAAATAGCCGCTCCAGTGAGGGTCGCGTTGGCATGTCCGGTCGGGTTTTCAACTTCTCCGCGAAGATGAGCGGTCACGCTCAAAGTACCCGACACGGGGAGCTGCTGCCGAGTGATCGCAGCGATCGTTTCCATGGGGACTTGCGAGACGTCCATATCCAGCGCGAGCTGGCTTTGGCCGCTTGGTGACCAACGCTGAAGCCCGATGTCGGCAGTCGCCGTAACCTGTCCCCGCTGCGCTCCCTGGAGACGAAGATTCTCGAGCTTGGCGTGAGCGGGGCTCAATGCGATGCCTGTGCGCAGCAGTTTCCACTCGGTGCCGTTGTATTCGAGATTCTCCGCAGTCAATTGTCCGATGAATTCGGGCGCATCCATGGATCCACGCACTGCACCCAGGAAAGACGCGCGGCCGGTCAGATCTATACTCTGCGCCTCGGGATTCGGCGCTCCTGGAGTTGGCGCGCAGAAGAGATCGGCGAATGTGGCAACTTCGCTAAGATCGTCTGTCTGAATATTTACGGAGAGACTTGAACTGTGGCTGACGGTTCCGTTCAAGGTGATCTTAGTTTGCGAACTCTGCAACTGGCTGTCGTTGAGGGTCAGATTACCATTGGCTCTCGTGTAGGTTGCATGCACTGCGCCTTGAATGGGGATGATCGTACTGCTTTGTGTTCCGCCCGCGGAGGCGACTCGTTGTGAGCCCGCTTGCGGTTGAGGTTGAGGCCGGACAGCTTTGCCGTCGATGGTCAGGTCTGCATGGGCGATCAAGTTGTCGATGGTTTTTCCCCATGCGGCCGTGGCCGTAGCGCTTGCCATGCCGTTGAGAGAGATTCCGTTGGTCGAAATCGAGCGGGCGAAGGCTTGCCGGGCCTCAGCTAGCGATACCTTTTGCAGCGCAACTTGAAAACTGGAGCGGGTATCGCCGCCGATCTGCTGCATGGTTCCGTCGGCTGCGACTGTGCCGCCGAGAACATCAGCCCTAAGATCGTGCAGCGTGGCATTGCTGTTGACGAGTGAATAATGTGCTGCTAGGTTCGAAATGCCTAAACGGGCAGACACAGTGTTGACGAAGAGCTTGGCACTCGAGAGATCGCCACGGATGGTGAGCGACTGGATTGGGCTGCGATTTGGGGATTGCTGGTACGCGAGCGTGCCTGAGGCCTTCACAAGACCGGCCGGCAGCGTTGATTCGTTGAGGATCTGTGCAGCCTGCTTGCCGTCGAGAACAATTTGGTATTGCGCCCGTATGTCCGGGTTGTTATAGTCCGTTACCGTCGCACTGATGACCGCCTGTGAAGCTCCCGCCGAAATGGTTGCGCACCTGAGTGTGAAAACATGGCGAGTTGCTTCGAAATCCAATTCGAGATTGTGCTCGAGGGGACGATAGGTTCCGAATGCCAACTTGCCTTTTGTATAAGAAAGAGCCCCGCTGTATTTCGTAAGGAGACCATTGAATGTGGATTGGAATTGAAGATCGTCGAGATCGGCCGCTATCGCCTGTGCGCCTGAATTGTAATACACCTCCCCGCGCGCTATCTGAAAATGGCGGATGCCTAAGTCGAAGATATCGCCCTGACTCGATCCACTGCTTTTAAAAACCGGAAGATTCGATTGCCCATTCTTATCGATAATCACCCAAGCCACGGGATGATCAATCCGAATATTATCGAAGTACCAATTGGCTTGCAAAATTGAGACAATACGCAAACCGACCTCAATGTGATCCGCCGCAAACACGGGGGGATTGGGGTGCGGAGCCGCACCGGCCACGCGAATTCCGTAGAGATCGAGGCTGAGCGTTGTGGGGTGCAGCGTGAAGTTCTCAAGTCGCACTGCCACGCCCAACGCCGCGGTGGCCTTGCGCTGAGCCAAATCGAGCAAGTAACGATGGGCTGCACCGGTATTCACCAGATAAGTGAGGGCGGCAGAGCAGACGAGGAGAATAGCCAGTAGACATCCTGCGGTCCAAGCTAGGAACCTAAGAACGCGGTGGGATGCTTTTGGCCGCGATGCGTTCAGATCGTTCTCATTCTCAATGTCGCGATGCGAATCCGCCATGTCACTCCTCAAAACGCCTGTCCAATACCGATAAAGTATGGCGTGGCGTCGACGCCCTTCACTGGATTCAGGTTGCGGCCGATATCAATCCGGATGGGTCCGACGGGGGTGGAATAGCGCAACCCAAGGCCCACATTGTTCGCATACCCCAGGCCCGTCGTGTTCTGATTCGATGTCCTGAAGTCGCGGAAACCAACTGAAGGAAATACGTTGCCACCATCGTAGAAAACCGCGAGTGAGAGATTCTTCTTGATGGAGAGTGGGATGCGGGCTTCAGAGTTGAAGATCAGCAGTTCGTTGCCGCCGGTCGGGACCTGGATGGGTACACAGTCGGTGCTGGAGCCGCTGCTGCAAGCCTGCACGGTTCGCTGCGGGCCCGCTCCATCGAGAGGAAATCCGCGCAGCGAGTTGCCGCCGCCGGTGAAGAACTGCTCGCTGAGGGGGACGAAGCTATTGGCAAAGGGCTGTGCCAGGCCGATACGAACGCTTTCAGCCCACACGATGTGGTGGAATTTTTCGCGATACCATGCGGCCTGCGCAGTCAGTTTTGCGAAATCGACAGTCGAGCCCAATTTCGTGGTATTGAAGTCCAGTTGGAGCGTGTCCAGTATGCCCTTGTGCTCGTCAAGCGGATTATCGCGAGTGTCTCGGGTGAGGTTTCCTGAAAGCGTCGATAGTCTGACGTGTTGATCCTGGGTCGGCACCAGGCTGGGGATGAGGATGCGGGTCAGGTCTACCTGGCTGAAACCGTATTGCACAAAGAAAATGGTTTTCTTGGACCCATCCAGAGGGCGTTGCAATTGCAGCGTGCCCTGCGCCTGCTCGGAAGAGAAAATCGGGTTTTCCTCGTTCTTCTCGAACGAGCCAGAGGACGTCGCTTTCCACGAAGACCAATGGAAGCTGGGAACGATGTAGTAGACCGCGCCACGCTGGTCCAGCCGGCCTGCGAACCCGGTAAAGGAAAGTGATTCACCTTTGCCGCGAAGGTTGTTACGCGTGTATTGAAAGGTGCCGCGCGGGCCGTAAAACGTTGCTTCGCTGGTTGTGAAGTTCGACGGTAATCCGATCGGAGGCAGGTTGGGCAGTACGACTGTGCCGGTGGGAATATTTCCGCCCCGTTGGATCACTTCGAATCCAAAGCCATAGGTGAAGTCGTTGCGCTTAGCTTCGTGCACCTTCACTAGCACATCGTCGGTGGTATCGGTGGTCACCGGTTCTTTGGGATCGACCTCTGCCCAGTCAAAGACGCCGGTATGGTCATAAAGTCTGCTGCCGGCGGCCAGCAGTTCGGACTCAGTGAGGGGTTGTCCTTTCCTTATGCCGTTAACGTCCTTGTAGATCAGGCGCTGTTGCGTGTGTTCCCTTCCTAGTGTGAGCACGTTGCCCGTGATAACCCGCGGACCCTCATGGATGTGATACACAACGTTGATGCGATGCGGTTCGGTTTTCGATTGCTTATCTGCGGTTTCACGAAGGCTCGCGATCAGATACCCGGCTTTGAGGTAGTTAGAGAGGATTTCCGCACGATCAGCCTGGACATGCGCCTGTGAGTAGGGCTGTCCGGCCGCCAATTTCAACCCCTTTGGAGCAAATTGAGATTGGTGAAACGTGTCTGCTCCTTCAATCGAGAGGGAATTGACAATATCCCGTGGTCCTTCGACGACACGAAACGTAACTTGGACGTTCTGGTTGGCCCTTGTGATAGCGGAGGTAACTTTGACGTCGCTGAACCCTTCAGATTGGTAAACCCTTTGGAGATTGCTGGTGCTCGATTGCGCGAGCTGTTCGCTGAACTTGCCCGGCGAAAAGAAATGCTTTTTCTGAACCGCGATTTGTGGCGTGAGCCTCGACGACGGCAGGGTTGTATTACCAGAAATAGCGATGGCAGTTACTTTGTGCTTCTTAGTCTTCGTCACCTTGTACACGACCGTTTCGGCCGCCGGCTGCTTGTTCAGTTGTGACTCGACCGTGACATCAAAGAAGCCTTTTGCCTGGAAATAGGAGATCAGCGCCTGCCGGCCCTCCGTGACGGTTTCGTCGTCGACTCCGACGCCCTGGTAAGCTGGGAGCAAGGATTTACGGGTCCACGGCCAAAGATGGACTCCCTCGATATCGACGTGAGTCACGGGTCCCGAATCGATATTGAAATGAATATCTGCCCGGTTCGTAGCCGCCACGTATTCGGCGCCGGAGAGTTTCACCTGAGCGTCCAGATAGTCCTCTTTTTCGAGTGAACCCTGCAGGTATTTCGTGGCTTTGTCCAGGGTCGAATGATGATAGGTCTTGCCGGGCCGGATGGCCGCCCCATGGAAACGCGCACTGAGCGTGGTGAGCTTGCGCTCGAGTTGCGGGGCTTGAGTTGCGGGAGCGCCATCAATATGGATGGAACCGAATTTGGCCTTCTTTCCCAGCTGTGAATTGAACTCCACATTGGCAATTGCGTTGGGGGAATCGACAGCAATCTTCGGATCCACGCTCGCGCCAAAGTAGCCTTCGCGCTGGAAAAATGTGGTGAGGTTTTTGCGGTCGGTATCGAGTTCCGACGGGTTGAAAGCCTCCTGCATGGAATAATTCGCCGCCTGAATCAACTGGGAATAGGGAAACCGCTGGGCGCCGGGAAAATCAAAAATGCCAAAATACACGGCAGGCTCCAGAATAAAGACGACGCGAACTCCGTCGGCCTCCGGTTCCACCTGAGTTTCGACGCGATCGAAGTTTCCCGCGGTCTTGAGCGCGGCTGCAGTGGCATCCACCTTGACACGTGAAAAGGGTTGCCCTATTTGCTGCACGAGGCAGGAAGCGCAGCGCGATATGTCGAAACCCGGACATCCTGCGGTCTCGATCGAAGTCACGTTCTGCCCCTCGTAAGAAGACTCGAGGTCTTGCTGCGCCCCCGCAGGCACCTGGCGGGCGAACGATGCCGTCTTCTCCTGGGCCAGGCTCCGCCGGCAAAACAGGGATGCGAGAATCACGCAGACCAACCAAGTGAGACACACCCATCGTGGGCAGACGAAGGCTCCATCCGCTGCAGGGACTTTTGCAATGGCTTCGCCACCTCGAGCCGATTCAAGTCGCACACTTGTGGGGATGCTCAATGTGATCGGAGGGTTTGACGCTCACGTAGGTTCATTTCTTGCGCGGCGGAAGCGAGGCCCTGAGCAGACTACCGTCCATGAGCACCCCCGCATCCATAACTCTCATGGGTGAGACTCCTCGGCGACCCGAACCATTATCCTTTCGCTCCTTCGCCATGCGTGACCGGCAAAGGAACGGGATCTCTGTTACCGGGATCTCTGGTCTGGACTTGGCCCGCCAGACATGGGATTCTATGGTTGCCGATCGGGTGTTTGGGCATGCCGCGGAACTTGGCTTTTATTTCCTGTTCTCACTATTCCCGACGCTGTTCTGCGCAGGCTCGATTCTGGGTCTGGCGGCCCGCTCGGCACATCAGATCTCCGATAAGCTCCTGGAATACCTCGCCCTTGTCCTCCCGACTGCAGCTCTTGGCACCGTCCTCAACACATTCAATGAAACCACGGCCGCTGCCTCATCGGGGAAGTTGACATTTGGGTCGATTGCAGCCATCTGGTCGGCGTCCATCGGCATCTCCGCAATTCAAGACACTCTAAATGTTGTCTTCAAACTCAACGATCGCAGATCCTATGTGGTCGCACGCGTCAAAGCGATTCTCATCACAATCGTGCTTACTATTCTCGTGGGGGCCGGGCTCAGCGCAATGTTCGCCGGCGATTTCCTCGCGGCGCTCGCCGACCATGCCTTGGGTGATTCCCTTTTTGCCACCGCGCTGGCAATCGCGATAAGAATCACTGCATGGACTGCGTCGGGGTGCATTATCGCCTTGTCATTTGCAGTCGTCTATTACTGGGCGCCGGATTGGAAAGAGCGACACTGGCGCTGGCTGACCCCGGGGACCATGATCGGCATCGCCGGATGGCTTTTGGCCTCATTCGGGCTTCGCGTCTATCTCCACTTTTTTAACAACTACACGATGACTTATGGCTCGCTCGGCGCGGTTATCATTCTGCTCACATGGTTCTATATCAGTGGGCTCATGTTGCTGTTAGGCGCTGAAATCGACAAAGCAATCGACGACTCGATTGCGGAGGTGCAGTGAGCTGCCGTTGATGCCAACCTCGTTGTGGGTCGATGCAAGATGCGGATATCCGTTCGTTCTCTACGACAAAAGCGAGAATGACGCTCGCGTAGGTGCCTCCCAAATCGAATTCTTGTCACGAACAGACGAAGATATTCGAGGGCGGATGTATTGCAGTTTAGAGATCCTACTATCCGAGTGAATCGTTTGCTTCGCAGTTTGCACCGTAGCTACCATTCCAAGGTTCGGCGATACCGCTTATCTTTACTATCTCCCCAATTAGAGGCTTAGCCATTATCTCAACCGACCTGGCTCGTAGCCCTAAGACTACGGCCTTGCCACTCCGTATGAATTTATGCGCGATCGAATACGCGCGTCTACGTTGCTCTCCCGTCCACAAATCGTTTCTCGAATTGAGACAGCACATACTCGGGTCCTGGAGAGTTGATGCCGAACACTTGCCTGGCGAGTCCTCCTCGTCAATTGAAAAGTGCAGCCGGTGCGAACCGGCTGCACTATTCATCAGACGAACGGGCTCTTTACCAACTAATGCGCCCTGCCACCTGTAAATCGCGGGGGAGCCAGCCGGAGGCCATGCTGGAAACGGTACAGAAGGCTGAGCTTGATCCACTCTTTACTGTGCAACTTGGAGTGCCATACAGTGCGTGGTTAGCGACGTTTGTCATATCAGCCTCAAGCGCCAGCTTCCATTCGCGATGAATGGGGAACGTGCGCTTCAAAGCCATGTCCACGTCCGTGCTTTTCTGGGCGAACATGCCGAGCGGAGCGATACGGGCCGTATTGCCAGGAATATAGTCAGCCGGACCGCCGCCGACATTGATTGCCTGGCCGTCCGTGGTGCCATACGCATCGGTGGCCGAACCGACCGGATTACCCGCCTGATTCACTGTAAACGCGTTGGGGTTAACGTAATTGACTTTGCCGATGTAGTTGGCAGTGTTGCTATCCCAACTGACAGCCCCGCCACCGGCCGCCTTGCCCAGTTGTACTGGCGGCCGGGCTGTCCAGCTACGGTACTCGGCATGCAGGTGTTCAGAATGCTCGATCCTGCGCAACCGCTGCCAGTGACGATGATCGGCAAGCCGGAGCGGAGAGTGCCGATGCCGGAAAGCGACCAGTCACTGGCGATCGCGCGATAGATCAGATTGTCGCCAAACATGTGTCCTCTGCCGACAGGCGGCTGCCATACCGCCGTGACCGTCAGGCTTTGCGGCTGATCCGCAGCAGAAAGCGAGCGGTCCAGACGCGCGTTGTCATAGGTGCGGAAGGTGCCCAAATCATCTATGCTCTTCGAGTAAGTGTAGGCCACCATCCAGTTGAGTCCATGAGCTGGACGCTGTTTCAAGAAAACCTGCACAGCGTTATAGTTTTCGTTGCCGTTAAAGCCCGTAGTCGTGCTCACGCCGCTGTACTGCGGGAACGGCGAGTAGTAGCCGCCCACACTATTGCTAAGGTAGTAGCTCTGGCTGGCGCTGTACCCATTTTGCGGCATAAACCCGAAGCCCTCAGCCGCGGTGATGCCGTTGGTGCCGTTGACATTGGCCTTTTGTCCGATCAGCGGGTATTGGCAGGTTGCGCCGCCGCAGGCCGAGTAGGTGGTTCCGGTGGCGCTGGCAAGCGAGTAGCCTGCCATTGCCGCATACGATTCTTGCAGCTTGTTGTTCCAGTAGGTACCGATCGACCCGCTAGGCTTGATGAAGTGCCCTTCGCTGCCGACGTAGCTGACGGAAATCGACATATCGCTGGTGATTTGACGTTCCACGCCGAACGACCAGTTCTCGTATTGGGGCGAGCGGGCGCCGTAGTAGGGGTCCCAGTAGGTCAGGCTAGCTGCATTCTTGGCGCCTAGAGCTGCGGTTTCGTAAGCACCATAGCCGGCCATCGAAACGCCGGTGGGCAGCGTCGTGGAAGGCGCGGCCAGGGAGCCGGTCCAGCCGCAGACGGTCAGGCCGTCGCCGGAAACAGTGCCCTTGCCGCAAGCGGTTTGGTCCCAGTAAAACACGGGCTCGTTAGCAGCATTCACTGGCAAAAGAGTCGTGGACGGGACCAAGCCAGTGGTCGAGGGTGAACCTGACTGACCGCTGTCCGAGACCCAGTTGCCGCGGGCGTATGTAACTCCGTAGCTAGCTCGCACCACGGTCTTATTGTCCACCGAATAGGCCAGACCGAGGCGCGGTGCAATGTTCTTCCACCAGAGGCTGGAAGGACTGCGAAGACCGGTGTGCCAACCATCGGAGGTACTGCCGCCGGCCGCAGCAAAGGTGCCGAGATTCCCCGTGATAGGATTCACTCCCGTCGGGTTCAGCCATGTGAAGTTATTGTTCTTCTCAACGATCGGGGTCCAGAGATCCCAGCGCAGACCAAGATTGAGGGTTAGCTTCGATGTGACCTTATAGTTGTCCTGGCCCCAGAACGAGGGATCGTACCAGCGCGGACTCAACTCGGGATTCCCGAGGCCGGATGAGGGTCCGCTCGTATTGACTGCACCCAGCAGGTAGCTGGCGTAAGCAGCGCCTGAGTTGCCGATTCCCTTACCGCCGCTGTAGCCGGAGGTTTGCGCGCCTGAGAAGGTGAACGACATCGGAGAGGAGTAGGTGAGCGGGGCTACGATGTTGTATTCGGTATCCACAAACTGGCCGCCCAGCGTGATGCTGTGCTTACCTAGATCCCATTGCAGGTTATCCACCACGGTGTAGCTGGCGCCCGACTTCGAGTTCCAGCTATAACCGGCCCAGGTGCCGGGAACGTTGGTGCCCGACCATTGAATCCTCGGGAAGTAGCTGGCCTGTCCGGCTGGCATGTCCAGGATGCCGGTGTTCGCCGTAGAGTAGATTGATGTGTCATCCGGAGTTACGGAGAGGCTCTTATAACGCTGCACGCCAACGGCGAACTGGTTGACCATGTGGGGATTGATGGTCCAGGTTTCCTTTATGATGTCGACGTTGGTGATGGGGTGATAGCTCTGCGAGGTGTTGAACGGCGGCGGAAGAGTTCCGCCCGAGTTGCCGCCGGTCGACGCTTGGCGTCCGAAGGCGACAATCAGACTGAGCTGATTCGCGGAGTTGAGGTTGTAGTCCAGACGACCGGTCTGGTACCAGTTCGAGAGGCCACCCTTGGTGCCATAGGCGACGTTGTTAACATATTGTGCTTGGTTGACTGAAGCCTCCAGGGGTAGCACGAACTTGTCGATGTAAGCGGCCGCCTGTGAGAAGCGGTTGGTCGGAATCTGATTGTTGGCAAAGATAGTGCGGGTGCAGTTAGTAGTGCAAAGTGGCGCCGATGTCCCAGCATCCTTCTCTGACGCCGGGTCGTAGATGCCTTGTGGGGCGTTGGGGGCAGCCACCTGGGATGCCTGGAAGCCCGTGTAGTCGGCGTAAGTCGCGGGGTTGCCGCTGCTATCATAGCCCATCATGTTATAAGTGGGCAGCGTCTGAACGGACGGACTAGGTCCATGCTGATAGCGGTACTGGCCGTAGTTATAGAACAGGAACAGCTTATTCTTGATGATCGGTCCGCTGAGGACAACCCCGAACTCGTTCATGATCTCTTGCGGCTTGACTCCGCCCAGCGCGCACCAACTCGTCGAAGCGGTCAGGGCCGCGGAACTGCACGAGGCGCCGGCAGGAGGAAGTCCGACTACGGTGGGAAGCTTGTTGTTCGTTGGCCATGCGTCCAGAACCTTGTTGCGCATGTATTCGTAAAGCGAGCCGTGAATCTGATTGCTGCCCTGCTTAATGGAGTAGTTCTGCACGCCCTGGCCGGCAAATTGGGCCGAATAACCGAGCGTCTGCACTTGGAACTGGTCAATCGAATCCATGCCGAAGGCCGTCCAGGTCGGGCGCGGATCGCCGACGCCGAATGGACTGGGCAGATCGATGCCGTCGATGTACACGTCCATTGTGCCGCCGCCGGGATTGGAGCCGTTAACGCCGCCAGAAGCGTCGGTCGCGTTCGCGCCGCCGGAGGCTGCCGATGCAGAGTAGGTGTTCTGCACGCCAGGCATAAGGGCTGCAAAGTCAGTGGCGCGGCGCTGATCGGCATTGTTGCCCGCGCCCATCAGGAGCGGCAGGCTGGAGTACATCTCGTTGTCCATCACGGCGCCGAGCTGCGCGTCGGAAGTCTCCAAAATAGGGGGCGCTGAGGTTACAGTGATCGTAGCCGCAGTCGCTCCTACGGTAAGCTGCATATTGATCGTGACGATTTGTAGCGCGTTTACAGTAACATTCTCTTGCACGTACTTTTCGAAGCCTTTGGCCGTCACCGTGACGATGTATACGCCAGGCGTGAGCGGCGTGATGTTGTAATCGCCCGCGCTTGTGGTGCTGCGTACTGTCCTCAGGTTGGTGTCCACCGAGGTTGCGCTCACGGTTGCATTCGGAATTACTGCGCCGGTCGAATCGGTCACGGTACCGGAGATGGCGCCCGTGCCGGAAATCTGCGCGTTGGCGCTCAGCGGTATCAACATGATGGCTATGGCCAAAATTGCCAGCCAGCCAAGCATGACATTGCTCAGGAGCCTATGTTGCGGCTCGATTGTTGCCGCGCTCCTCTTGACCTTTCCTCTTGCTAAAAGACTTTCCATCATCATTGCCTCCAAAGTTAAATGTTTCGTTTTAATCAAGATCTTTGCTGTGGCAAGCCACAGCATCTGCACAATGCACGAGTTTCTATCCTTGAATTTCGGAGAGCGTATTCAACCAGGCCGAATCGCGTCTTGAGTGAGGTACTTCGAATACTCAGGACGAATCTCCAAAGAATCCGAATTCCTACGCAACAACGGCAGGTTCGCTACCGGCTCGACTCTTTCGAAAAGGACACACATTTTTATTGCTTCCAAATAAGCGTTGTCAAGAGAAAGATGGCAACGATACCGCAATACAGGCAACGATGCCACAATAGTCCGGCAACGCTGCCAAATCTCGGCAACGGGCAGAGACTACAGGAGGTAATTACAGAGGAGTTGCGCCTCAGTCGGGGCGTTTTTTCTAGCCCCATAAGCGGGCAAACCGGCGAAGCGATTTGCCTCTCGGCGTATTCTAGATTCGTGGAGTTTGAATTCGCGGAGCGTGAACCACAACGAGCGGTCTGATAAATGCCTCTACGGCTTCTTGGGCAAGCATTGGGACCCAACAACAAGGCGGGGCCCAGGCATTCGGCGAGTTGACGCCGCCGATTGATGAGACCGGTTCTAACAGCATCCGCAGGAGCGGCGGATGACCAACTCGCCTGGCAGCGAGACGGTCCTTGCCTTCTTTGGCGCGGCGCCATCAATACGGCTGAACAGAAGACTCATCGCGTTGCGCACCATCTCCGCAATCGGCTGTCGAATGACAGTAAGTGGGGGATCGACCAGCGCCGCGAAATCCGGATCGTCGAAACCCAGGAGTGGAAGGCAATCAGCGGCCTTACGGCCAAGCTCTCTATAGAGCGTCAAAACGCTGCGCGTGGCAAAATCGCTCAATGACAGCAATGCAGCGGGCGGGTTCTCGCTCTCAATTGCGTCTCTCAGGACAAAACGCAGCTGCTCATAATTCGCAGCCGCGATCAGCCAGGGGCTTCGCCCCTGCGCCGACATAGCTTCCGAGTATCCCGCCGTACGTTCCTCAAAGCTGTAAATCTCAGGCTTTCCGGTCACACAAGCCACATTTGCATAGCCATGCCCGAGGAGGTGCTCCGTCGCCCTGCGCGCGGCCTCGCGATTGCAGAGCAGCACCGAATCGAGCGATGAAGAGATGTAGTGATCGAATGCCACCACTGGCACATCGGGAAATGCAGTTCGAATGCCTCTCACCGTTGTCCCGTGAGTGCCCGTGAGAATAACGCCATCCGCTCGATAACGCCGCAATTTCGCCAGGTGCGCCAACTGCTCCCCTAGCCGGTCTTCATGTGTCAGCAGGAGCATCGTACATCCGCGCTGTCGAGCCTCCTCCTCTATCAATTGCACCGCCTGGCTGAAAAAAAGATTTGAAACCTTGGGCAGAATCACGCCGATTGTGCGTGATCTTCCGCTACGCAGCGCGCGTGCTGACTCGTCCGGCTCGTATCCAAGTTCCTTTACCGCACGCGCCACACGCTCTGCGACCTTCGGCCGTACAGGAACGCCACGCAAAAAACGCGACACCGACGATGCACCTACCCGAGCCAATTGGGCCACGTCCCTGACCGTTGCTCTTTTATTCCGTGTCTTGATCATTGTGCTTACACTTGCGCTTCCACACCAATCTCTAGCACCAGCCTAAACCAAGCATCCGCGCTAAGGAATCCGCATTTGCCTCGGCAAGACATCATAGGTCAGGCAGCGCCTTTGGGTCACGAAGCATCTTAGCACGGTCTTCCGGCAAAGCAGATTTGCGCCCTCTCATCGCGCGGTTCAAAATGATCGGTAGTCGTCCTGGTTGATCGCAATGGTCGATTAAGAATGTGTATTGAGTACGTGTATCGGCGGAAAGGAAAGTTCAAGTTTCTCGACTGGAATCATCAATCTGCAAGTGAATAATCGACTCCGGCCTGGTTGACGATATTGTTTCGTTCATCCCCGGATCTCATCCTTTCGCAGCGCAAGTTCTTTTTCGATCTTTGCCATCAAGGCATCATCGAGCGGATAGAATGTCATCGCGGCGGCGGCTGACAAAACCATCGCACACGGAATCCAACTCATAGCAAGAACGATTCCGTGGAGCGACCGGCCAGTCTGGCTTACGTTCGCCGCATACCCAAAATGTGCCAGAATGAGCCCAACCATCCACCCCCCAATAGCCATCCCTATCTTGGTTGAGAATATGGCCGAGCCGAAAACCAGCCCCGTAATGCGTTGGCCGCTTTGCCATTCTGCGTGATCGGCCTCATCGGCAAACATCGCGAAAACCAGCGGAGACTTGAAGCCAAACATGAAGCTGGAAACGATCTGCAACGCGAACACTAACCCGATATCCGACGGACGCGCTAACGAGAAGAACCCCACCACCGGACCACCTAGCAACAGCGACACGATAAACAAGAACTTCTTGCCTACCTGCTTCGCTAGATACGAAGTAATCAGGACGGCAGCCAGATACGCCACACCGTTGGCCGCCAGAAACAATCCCAGCAGATCCTGGCGCTTCAAGAAGTACTTGAAATAATATGTCGAAGCTGATCCTTCTATGGCAAAGGCCGAAACGGTAAGGACCTGAGTTCCCACCAGGATCAACCATGGCCAACTGCGGAGCAGCTTGGCGAGCCCCGATTTGCTGCTCGCAATCCTGTGCAAGTGTGGGGGCGGAATAATCCGCTCATGGGTGCTGATGAAGCAGAGCAGCAGAAGGACGATTGCAAGGGCGCCGTACAGCATCATCGTCAACTGCCAGCCGCGTTTGTCGCTTCCCCGGCCGAGGTAATTAACAAAGCGAAGTGTGAAGTACTGCACAAATAGCCCGGTAGTAAACGCGCCAACAAAGCGGATCGAGGAGATCGAAGTGCGTTCTACGGAACTCGGTGTCATTACGCCCATTAGCGCGCTGTAAGGAGTGTTTACAGCGGTGTAAATAAGCATAAGTGAGCCATAAGTAATGTATGCGTAGAGAAGCTTAGGTCCGCTACCAAGTCGCGGTGTAGTGAAGGTCAGCACGCCGGCCACGGCCAATGGCAGAGCACTCCACAGAAGATACGGCGGAAAGTGTCCCCATCGGGTTCGCGTGCGGTCGGCAATTGAACCCATCAAAAGATCCGCGGCAGCATCGCCGAGGCGCGTAACAAGCAGCATGAAACCGACCGCAGCAGCCGGGATACCGAATATATCCGTGTAAAAAATGGCGAGGAAAAACTCGAAGGTCTTCCAATAGAGATTCGCAGCTGAATCTCCCAGCGAGTATCCGAGCTTTTCCTTAAACGGAATGCGATCTGCAGGCGTAACCGTCACCGCTTGGCCCACACTGGCCTCACCTTCCGACGATGGAGCGACGCCGCGGCCTCCATCATCCAGCCCTCCCGATCACAGACATTGAATTTTCATCTTGGATTGGCCTAACTGGATGAATGAACCAATGACCGCTCTGAGTTTCGGATTCTCGCATTTCGACATGAAGGAGCGCAATTGCGATCAAAATCGGCCGTGATCCTGAGCAATAGAACACCGTTGTCATCCTTGTATCTCTAGGCAGTGTCGTCACGAGACTCTAATCCACAACATGAGGCATCGAATGTGCACGGCGGCGAGGAAGGAGTCTGCGCGCTTGGCGTAACGAGTGGCAATTCCGCGCCATTGTTTGAGATCGC
>Ga0187847_10000673_pt1 | contig 35701 bp, 32 predicted proteins | sample June2016WEW_4_10_FD_132458 | JGI IMG/M metagenome (GOLD analysis project Ga0187847, IMG submission 132458) | Peatland microbial communities from SPRUCE experiment site at the Marcell Experimental Forest, Minnesota, USA - June2016WEW_4_10 | ecosystem: Environmental > Terrestrial > Soil >...
GCGCTCGCATTGGGCCTCATGCCTGCGTCCATGCTGCTTGGTGCGCCGGCCAGGATTCCCTCTTCTGCAATCACTTCCCCTCGCAATTCCGCAGACCCGTTAGCCGCGGTCAATGCTGCACTCCAGGCAGGAGAAGCCGATAAGGCGCTCGACCTGATCGGCGCCCTCCCGCAGCCTCTCAGCGCCGAGGCGCACAACCTTACCTGCCGCGTTCGCTACACCCTGCAGCAATGGGACACCGCCATTCACGAGTGCGAATTAGCCGTGCAGCAGGATGGCCAAAACAGCAACGACCATCTGTGGCTTGGCCGCGCACTCGGCGAAAAGGCGGATCGCGCCAGCTTCCTCAGTGCCTATTCTCTCGCCAAGCGAGTGCGCTCGGAATTCGAAGAAGCGGTCAAGCTGAATTCTCGCAACGCCGATGCCCTTGCCGACCTGGGCGAGTTTTACAAGGACGCACCCGGAGCCGTCGGCGGAGGAATCGACAAAGCGGAAGCGATCGCGGCGCAACTCGACAAAGTGGACCCGGCTCGCGCCCACGAGCTTCGCGGACAGATAGCCGTTGCGCGCAAGGACTACGACACCGCGGAACGTGAATTCAAGCAGGCCATCGCCGCCGGTCCGCACCCCGCCATGCAGTGGGCTACGCTGGCCGGTTTCTACCGCAAGCGCGAGCGCTGGACCGACGTGGATTCAGCCATCAACAGCCTCATCGCCGCCGTCGATCGCGATAAGAAGTCCGCTGTTGCTCTTTACGATGGAGCATCGGTGCTGGCCAAGGCCAAGCGCAACCCCGCCCTTGCCGCAAAAATGATCAACAATTATCTGGCCAGCCCCGCCAAATCCGAAGAAGCTCCGGCCTTTGTTGCGTACGTTCGCCTCGCACGCCTCGACAATCAGTTGGGCAACACCGCCGCTGCTCAGAAGGACCGCGCAGCGGCCCTTGCGCTTGCACGCGAATACAAACCGGCATCCGAATCCGGAACCCAGGAAGACAGCCATTGAGGGAACGAGCCCAGTTGAATCTCTTGCACAACGCGCGCAATTTAGCCGCTGCCATTCTCATGGCCGCCGTCCTCATTGCTGCGCCCTTGTGCGCGCCTGCCCAGGTCTCGCTCTCCACCGTAGTGGACCTCGCGCAGCGCAACTCCAGCGCCGTCAAGCTGGCCCAAGCCGATGTGCAAAAGGCGCAAGCCGCCCTCGCCCAGACTCACGACGCGTATATCCCCAACTTCGTACTTGGTTCAACGGTTGGCTACTCGCATGGCTTCCCAACCGGCCAGCCCTCGGTGGGAAGCGCCACTATGCAATCTTTGGTGTTCAGTTATTCCCAGCGCCAGTACTCCAAGGCCGCGCGGGCCGGAATTGAAGCTGCCAACTCGAGCCTCAAGGATGCACGGCAGCAGGTGGCCCTCGAAGCCTCAACCACCTATATCGAGTTGGACACAGTGAACCGCGAACTTGCCGCGGCCCAGCAGCAGGAGGCGTTCACCGCCGACTTGCTTCTCATTGAGCAAGAACGCGACGAGGCGGGCGTCGATTCAAACCTGGACCTGTTGCAGACCCGACTGAAAGTTGCTCAACTCAAGCTTCAGCGCCTTCATCTGCAGACGCGGGCTGACACACTCACAAAACAACTCAACACCCTTACCGGTCTGCCTCTCGGCTCCATCCTCACGGACCACGGCAGCATTCCTGAAATTCCGTCCGTCAAAGCGGATGAACCCCCGCGCCAACTCCCGGGCATTGATGCCGCAGGGGCCCTCGCGCGGTCCAAGCAGTTCCAGGCGCATGGGGACGATCTGGCCTGGCGTCGCCCGCAAATGGGATTCGGAGCGGTCTACAATTACGACTCCGATGATCTGAACAGTTACAGCACCTATTACAAAAACTTCACCCCCAACAATGTCAGCTTCGGCGTTCAGATCAACATTCCTTTCTTTGACTTCGCTCTGCGTGCAAAGGCCAAGGTGACCGCAGCCGAAGCCCTTCGCGCAACGGTCGAAGAGGAACAGGCCGAGCGCCAAAACGATGTCCAGATCGCCACGCTTACCGGCAGTCTCCGCGAACTGGACGCTCAGGCTGAAGTTGCAAGCCTCAAACAGCAAATCGCCGACGAGCAGCTCAAGGCTGTGATCACGCAACTCGAACTCGGCAATGGCGGAGGAGTTGGCCCCGGCGCGCCGCCCCAACTCACACCCAAGGCCGAGCAGTTAGCCCGCATCGACGAACGCCAGAAGTACCAGGACGCGCTCGATGCGAACCTCGACCTGGCCAAAGCCCGCCTGCAACTGCTCCGCGCGCTTGGCCACATGGATGACTGGCTCCAGGAACTGCACGCAAAGTAAACCTGGCCGAATGAAAACAGTGGAAAAACAGAGAAAATGTTAGAATAGAAGGGATGCCTATGCCTCTTAAAACGCTTTTGCTGAATCCGCCCTCGTTCGAAAACTTTGACGGTGGCGCGAGTTCGCGCTGGCCCGCTACGCGCGAGATTGAGTCCTACTGGTACCCCGTCTGGCTCGCCTACCCCGCCGGTCTCCTCGAAGGGTCCCGGCTGCTCGACGCACCGCCGCATCACGTCTCGGCCGAGGAAACCATCAAGATCTGCAAGGACTACGAGTTCCTTGTTCTCTTCACCTCCACCGTTGGCTGGGAAGGCGACCAGCGCCTCGCCGAAGCTATCAAGGTTGCGAACCCCTCCATCAAGATCGCCTTTGTCGGCCCCCCGGTGACCACCGACCCCGAGCGCGCCCTCAATGAGTGCTCTGTCCTCGACTTCATCTGCCGCCGCGAATTCGATTACTCGGTAGTCGAGTTTGCCCAAGGCAAGCCGCTCAACGAGATTCTCGGCATCAGCTACAAGCGGGACGGCAAAATCCTGCACAATGCCGATCGCCCGCAGGTTGAAGACCTTGACGCGATGCCCTGGGCCAGCAAGATCTACAAGCGCGACATGGACGTCACTCGTTACAACGTCCCTTTCCTGCTTCATCCCTACATCGCGCTCTACTCCACGCGCGGATGCCCGGCGCAATGCACCTTCTGCCTCTGGCCTCAGACCCTCAGCGGCCACGCCTGGCGCAAGCGCTCCACTGACGACGTTGCGGCCGAGCTCAAGTGGGCAAAAGAGAACTTCCCTGAAGTCAAGGAGTTCTTCTTCGACGACGACACCTTCAACATCCAGAAGGTCCGCACCATCGAGCTCTGCGAAAAGCTCAAGCCCCTCGGCCTCACCTGGAGCTGCACCTCCCGCGTCACCACCGATTACGACACGCTCAAGGCCATGAAGGAAGCCGGCTGCCGCCTGCTCATCGTCGGCTTCGAGTCCGGCGACCCGCAGATCCTCAAGAACATCAAGAAAGGCGCCACCGTCGAACGCGCCCGCGCCTTCGCCAAGGACTGCCACGACCTCGGCCTCACCATCCACGGCGACTTCATCCTCGGCCTTCCGGGCGAAACCAAAGAGTCCATCCGCAACACCATCAACTTCGCCAAGGGACTCGACGTCGAAACCATCCAGGTCTCCATCGCCCACGCCTACCCCGGCACCGAGTTTTACGACTTCGCCAAGGCCAACGGCTACATCACCAACGAGCGCATGGAAGACGGCGGCGGCCATCAAATGGCGCACATCGAGTATCCCGGCCTGCCCGTCGACTACGTCATGGAGATGGTGCACAAGTTCTACGACGAATACTACTTCCGCCCCAAGGCTGCCTTCCGCGTGGTGTGGAAGGCAATCGTCAATCGCGACGTGCCCCGCCTCTATGTCGAAGCCAAAGCCTTCCTCAAGCTGCGTTCACAGCGCAACAAGGCAGTCAAGGCCTCACGTGCACTCCACGCCGACCCCAACACTCCGGCAAAAGCCGGCGCTTAGTTCTGTCCTCGCAAAGAATCAGGGCGGGCGCAATTAGCGTCCGCCCTGATTCTTTGCCTTCAACTCATCGGAACCTTATGCCCCGCCGCGTACTCTGGAAGACGAGGCATCCGTCGGCCCGGATTGCCGCCCTGCTTTTTGCTATACAGCCGATCGATTCAAATACGCATGGCTCATCATCGACTCTCAGTACGGCAGTTCCTGATCCTCGCGTTCGTATCCGTCAGCGTGCCGCTCGGCGACGCTTCACTCTCCCATGGCATGACAGGCCTTCCCGCCATCTCCCTTGCCCATCCCCTTACGCTGATCGCCGCCGTCTTTACCCCGTGGATCGCCCTCGGCATCGCGCTCCTCATCGGCTATTTCGCCAGCTATCTCACCGCGCTCTCCTGGGCCGATCTCACCTACGTTATGCCCGCCACCGCACTCGGCAACGTGTTTGTTGCCCTGCTTGCGCACTTCTGGTTACATGAAACCATCTCCCCTCTGCGTTGGATGGGTGTCGTGCTCATTACCGTGGGCGTAGGATTTGTAGCCCAGGGACCCGTATCCACAACACCGCCTCTGAATCTGCCCACATCCATCAGGCACGGAGAGAATCTTTCGCTCGACGATGCCGTGGAAAAGGAGCAGATGCGATGATGCTTGCCTCGAACCTCATCCAGCCCAGCCCCTGGCAAGCCACGGCCATGATCGCCACCATCGTCCTCACGTCATCCACTGGCGAAGTCTTAACCGCGGCCGCAATGAAGTCCATGGGCGATCTCGATCTCATTCGCGCCCGCTCCGGCATGAAGGGCGCCATTCGCGCCGTCGTCACTTCCCCGCTCTTTGTCGCCGGAATCTTCTTTATGGCAGTCGCGTTTTTCTCACTTCTCTTCGCCCTGAATCACATGAATCTGAGCCTCGTCGGTCCGGCAGCAGCTTCACTCACCCTGGTCACCAACACCATCGCTGCCAAGCTCTTTCTGCATGAAAACGTCGACCGCCGCCGCTGGACAGCCGCCGTATTAGTCATCATCGGCGTCTACCTCCTCGCCCATTGAAGAACAGCCCACGGCACATAGCAGCAAACCTTAGACGGGAAGGCGGCATCTCCAGTACAATTGCGGCTATTAGCCGAAGTGACAACGAACACCTCGAAGTGACGGGCAGGCTGGCCCCTCATGTTGCTCCCCTCATTGCATCCATGAGGAATGTGCGATGGGTCGCTGCTTCGAATTGAACTCTGGAGTTCTGCAGTTTTGCCGATGCATCTTATAATGTCGATTCGTCGCCTCGCTTGTGCCCGTCCGGTCTGCGCGCTCGCTGCCCTTGTTGCGCTCGCAGCCCTCGGTCCTGTAGCAAGTGCGCGCGGCACGCAGCAGCGCAAGCATCCGCGTCTCAATGCCATGCGGCATATGCTGTCGAACGTTGTCCTGCCTGATGTGGGATTCATCCCTGACGATGAGGATATTCCCGAGGACGGCCCCAAGTACGAGCTCAAGCTCGTGCGCCAGGGCGGCGAAATTATCGACGTAATTTACAGGATAGGCGATATGTATGTCCCCGAAGCTCTCGACCAGCTCAGCCAGTTCCTGCGCGACGTCCACAACGATGAGGTCAAGAGCTACGATCCCCGCACCTTCGATGTGCTCCACACCATGCTTGCTAAGCTGAATCGACCGAGCAGCGAAATCGAGGTTCTTTCCGGCTACCGAACCAAGGAAACCAACGATGCTCTCCGTGAGAGTGGAACCACGAATGCGGCCGAACACTCGCAGCATATCGAGGCCAATGCGCTCGATCTCCGGGTTCCCGGCGTTCCAGCAGTCGAGGTGCGGGACGCTGCACTATCACTTCGCGCCGGTGGCGTGGGTTACTACCCTAAAGGTCAATTCGTCCACGTAGACACCGGCCCCGCCAGGAAGTGGACCTATGCGAGACACCGCGCCAAACACACACGCCGCCATCGCGCCATTCATAACGCCGCAATCTCCGCTCCCAAAAGCTGACGGCATTTAAGCTCACGCCTCGCGATCCATTCCATCGCCCTGCGTGCGCACCGATCCGCACTCCACTGGCGTTATTCACTGCTGTCATCTGTAACCTGTAATCTGTCATCTGGTCATGAGTCGCATCAAGCCCCGCGGCCTTAAATCCGCATCCAGTATCCGTCTCGGCTCTCCAACCGCCCCGCAAACCGCCTCCGCCGCAAGGTGCCCACTCCGCGCCCCGCTCTCCATCGTCGAAGGCCAACCCGTCTGCACCCAGTCCCCGGCAAGAAACAGATTCGGCCACGGTGATATCGCGGGAGGCCGCGCCGCATCAATCCCCGGAGGCACGCCGAACGTAGCCCGCACCTCCTTCACCAGCACCACCTTTTCAAGCTTCGCTTCCTTCACCCGCGGGAAAAACTCCGCCAGCTCCCGCAGTGCCTGCGCAATCGCCTCATCGCGCGGCTTTGCCGCAAACGCCCGAGTCGCACTCACCACCAGCTCGATATAGTTTCCGCCCCGCCCCTGCAGCCGCGACTGGTTATACATCCAGTGGATCTCGCGATCCAGCAGCACCGCATGTTCCAGCTCCGTAACCTCCCGGTCAAACCAGAGATGCACACTGCAAATCGGCCAATGTTCCTGTCGCGCAATCTGCCCGGCCAGTTCGTCTGCTTTCTCTGAGGGCGGCAGATGCGGCAGCAACTTCTCTGTCGCCTCAAACGGGAGCGCCACCACCACAAAATCCGACATCACCACGCCCGTCCGCGTTCGAACCGTCCATTGCGACGTCTCTTCCTCCCACTCAGCGCCTTCCACATGTGTGTTCAGCAGTACGCGACCCCCGCAGACTTCAAGATAGGGCGTCACCGGCGCATACAACTCGCTCAACGGCACGGTGCTCATTCCCATGCTGCCGGCCTCCGCCGAGTTCATAAACAACTCGCGGATCACCTTCGCCGCATACGGCACTGCAATCTCGTCAATCTCCGCGTTCAGCGCACTTGCAATCACAAGCCGCCAGAAGCGAATCACCGCGCCCTCGGTCTGCTTGTGTCGTATCAGCCAGTCCTTCAGCGTTTCCGTCGAGTCCCGCGGCACCGGCTTCATCAGTGCGTTGAATGCTCGACCCAGCGCAAGCCTATCGGCCCAGGTAAACGCACTCGCCGTCATCAGTCTCGGCAGCCCATGCAGCGGCGCTGGTAAAAACGAAGGTCCCAGCACGGAACGCAGTCCACCCGGCTCAATCATGGTCATATCGCGAGTCCAATGAATCTTGTCCGCAACCCCGATTCGCCGATAGAAGCCGATCAAATTTGTGCAGCAGCCAAACAGCACATGCTGGCAGTTGTCGATAACCTCATTCACACCCGGATGCAAATACGAACTAGCCCGCCCGCCCAGGTACCCGCGCCGCTCCACCAACTGCACGCGAAATCCAGCCTCCGCCAGCGCGCAGGCAGCACTCATGCCCGCCACGCCTGCGCCAATCACGGTGACTGTCCTCGGCGAGTTTTTAGCCAGATCAATCAATAAAGAGTCTGTCATCCTGGTACCTGCACATAAACTGGTGCCCCACCTTCGCCGTGGCGTTATCGTGGTTAAGGTGGGATAGCTTCACCTATTTATAGCTTCTTATCGCCTCTTCCCGGCCCTGTGCCCCATTCATCGCAGTCCCATCGCGATGAGTGGGATCGCTAGCAACCAAGCCAGTGCGAGCCCCCAGGAGCGTCTGCCCCACCGCAGGTGGCTCAACCTGCGATCCTCATCCAGCTCATCTTCATCATCCCCACCGCCAGTATCCGCATCTTCTCAATCGTCGACACGCTCGCGCGCCTCAAAAACACATCGAAGTCCGCAGCCTCGATCCGCTTCAGCAGTGCATGATAAATTTCCACCAGCACGCCCAGCGCCGGCCGGCTCTCCTTATCAATAAGCGGCATCAACGCATCCGCCGATCGATAATACTTTTCCGCCCGTCCACCAATCTCCTTCAACAGCGCGCGTTCCGCAGCCGATGGCCCTGTGCCCTTCACTCGCTTCAACAGTCCATCCAGGGCCACGCCATGCGCGCGCAAATCCTCAAGCGGCAGATACACACGGTTCCGCTCCGCATCCTCTGCCACATCGCGCAAAATGTTGGTCAACTGGAAGGCAATCCCCGTCTCCTCCGCCAGTTTTTCGGCACGCGGATCCGTATACCCGAAGATGTGGATGCACACCAACCCCACCACGGAAGCCACCAGGTAGCAGTATCGATACAGGTCATCGAATGTCGCGTAGGTATCCGGCGCGCTCCCGTGCACCGAATCCAGATCCATTGTCACGCCCGCCGCCAACTCATCCAGCAGCGTCAAAGGAATCTGAAATCGCAGCGTCGCGTCGCGCACCGCAATAAACACAGGATCGCTCGTCGCACCGCCCGCGCTGGCTGCACGCCATCCCGCCAGCCACGCTTCCAGACCTGCGCGTCTCTCAGCTATCGGCACGTTCTCATCGTCGGCCAGGTCGTCGGCCTTCCGCATGAACGCATAGATGGCGCAAATAGCATTTCGCCGCGGCTTGGGAAGCGCGACAAAAGCATAGTAGAAGTTTTTAGCTTCACGTTTGGCAATCGCCCGGCAAACCGCGTACGCCCCGCTCAGCGTCAACTGCCCTGGAGCATCTCTGTCCATTGTGCGCTTGACCGTCAATCCGCCTTCTCTGTGCTTAGGCGATAGCGGTCGAGGGCCGCAAACGGAAACAGCTTCGCACTCACCGCTCTCAACGCAAGACTGAACTTGGTGCTCTTTGATATGGAAGGCCGGCTGCTCAGCACGTCATAGTCCCGTAGTTCAATCGCCCGCAGAATCTCCAGGCCTCCGCGGCTAAAAAGGTCCAGGTCAAGTGCCAGGTCCCGGCTCACCATGGGAAGCAGGTCGAGTCCCTCCTCGAAGCGTCCCCGGGCAAAGTCCACCTCAAGCCGCATCAGGTCGCGAAACAAAGGCGTGGCAACTCCCTGCGCGATCGTCTCGTCGCTCACCCCGTAGAAACCCATGTCCTGTTGTGGAATGTACACGCGCCCCTTGGCCCAGTCGCGGCTCACGTCCTGCCAGAAATTCGCCAACTGCAGTGCGGAACACGTTGCATCGGAAAGCCTGAACTTCTCCTCGTCTACCTCGCCGCACGCGTACAGCACCAGCCGCCCCACCGGATTCGCCGAATAACGGCAGTAGTCCAGCAGGTCCAGCATCGTGGCATAACGGGTCTCTGTTTGATCCCGGCGGAAAGCCGTCAGAAGGTCCGCAAACGGCTCCTTGGGTATGGAGCAGGCGCGAATCGTTTCTGCCAGCGCCACAAACACCGGATGCCTTGTTTCACCCTCATAACACGCATCCAGCTCTCTACCCCAAAAATCCAGCAACGCCATCGATTGCGCAGTGTCGCCTACCTCGTCTCCCAAATCGTCAGACACGCGGCAGTACGCGTAGATGGCATGAAAGTGGGGCTCCAGCGCCTTGGGCAAAAACCAGCTCGCCACATGGAAGTTTTCGTAATGCGATTTCGCCAGCTGTTTGCACCACGCCCGTGCCTCGCTCAGTGTGGGTTTAACCACAGGCATGCGATACGTCGCCGGCAACGCCGCCCACCCGCGCTCAATCAACTCTTCCTGATCCAGCGTCGCGGCTGCACTTTCCGGTTTGTCGGTCGCCATGGTCATCGCTTTGCTTAGGGCACGATGGCGGTTTTGATCTCGCTGCTACGCTTCATCAGCTTCTCAAACACACGGTTAAGTTCGTATAAATGGGCGTGGCCGGTAATGAACGCGCTCGCCTGGAACCGCCCACCGGCAATCAAATCCAGCGCCTTACGGCAAATCGCAGGAGTGTGATGAAACGTGGCCCGCAGTGTGATGTCACTGTAATGGATCCGATTCGTGTCCAGTGTGACATGCGTCCCCACTGCGCATCCGCCAAAGAAGTTCACCGTGCCGCCCTTGCGCACCAGTTCCACCGCTTCCTGCCAGGCCTCGGGCACACCTACGGCTTCAATCGCGATATCCACTCCACGCCCCTTCTCCGTCAGTGCGCGCGTCTCGGTGATGGCCTTGCGAATGCTCGTCGTCTGCACCACGTGGGCCGCTCCCAATTGCCGCGCCGCTTCCACCTGCCCGTCGTGCTTCACAATCGCAATCGTTTTGCATCCCGCCAACGCCGCCACGTGCAGAATCATCAGCCCCAGCGGACCACCGCCAATCACCGCAACCGTATCGCCGGACCGCGGACGGGAATCCTCAAACCCATGGACCGCGCATGCCAGCGGCTCCGTCAACGCTGCGTGCTCCAGCGGAACATGATCCGGAACGTGCAGCGTATTCTTCGCCACAATACGCGCAGGAATCCGGATGAACTCGGCATAGGCGCCGTTATTGAATAACAGGTCGTCGCATAGGTTCTCCTGGGACCGCTCACAGAAGTAACAATGCCCGCAGGGCGCGGAGTTCAAGGCCACCACCCGGTCGCCGGGGACAAAGCCCACCACTCCCTCGCCCGCCTGCACCACCGTTCCAGCCAGTTCATGACCGAATAGCGCCGGCGGCACAATCATGCGCGCATGATACCCCCGCCGGAAAACCTTCAAATCCGTGCCGCACGTCAGCGCCGCACCCACGCTCACAACAAGCTCGCCGGGAGCTGCTTCGGGCACGGGAACCCGCTCAATGCGAATGTCTTCGCGGCCGTGGAGGATTGCAGCCTTCATGGTTGTTGCCATCAGGACCCTCCGCCCGCTCCCGGAACAGCCTCAATCATAATTTTCATTGAGTCTGCCTTGGGGTGCGATGCAATCTCGATCGCCGCCACCGCTTCCTCAAGCGGAAAACGGTGCGAAATCAACTGCGTCAAATCGAATCCGTTACGGTAACCATCGAATACCAACTCGGTCACCTCATCCAGAATGGGGAACGAAGATGAGTATGATCCCATCAGCGTCTTCTCGTCCATGCAAACCGCGCCGGGATCAAAGTTCGCCTCGCCGTGCTGCGTCTGGGCAAACAGCATTACCTTGCCTCCGGGCCTCACCGCATCCATCGCCGTCTTGATCAGCCCGTTTCCGCCTACCGCCAGAATCACCGCATCCGCGCCGCGTCCATCTGTCTCGGCAAATACCCGGTCCACCACATTCTCAGTTTCCGCATGAATCGGATTTCGCAGCCCGTACCGTGCCGCAATAGCGTGCCTCTCCGGGAATAGATCAGACGTCAGCACACGCGCGCCCGTTCGTTGCGCCAGCACCGCATGCATCAGCCCAATCGGTCCCTGCCCGATCACCAGCACGGTGTCGTCTGCGGCCAGGTTCAGCAGCTTCACACCCTTCAGCACCGTGTTCACCGGCTCCACAAAGGCCGCCTGTTCAAATGGCACTCCATCCGGCACCCGCACCACGCCGCGGTTTGCCACCACAAAGTCCATCACCCGAATGTACTCCGCAAACCCCCCGCCCGACGGTTCGAAACCGGCGGTAACTCCCACTTTCTTGTAAAGCGAGCATTGCGCCGGCGTCTGCTTACGGCAGTAGTAGCAATCCCCGCACGGCACATGATGGAAAACCATCACCCGCTCACCCACCTCATAGCGGGTCACACCCTCGCCCACCTCGACGATAACCCCCGCCATCTCATGCCCAAAAATCCGTGGCGCCGAGTGCGATCCCGTATGAATCTTTTTCAGATCCGTCCCGCACACCCCGCAAGTCGCCACCTTCACCAGCAACTCCCCAGGCCCGATCACCGGCACCGGAACCGTCTCCACGCGCATATCGTTCACGCCGCGATAAACCACCGCCTGCATCGTCGCAGGAAGCTTCACCGCCCCACGCCCATGTTCAGTCGTGCTTTCAATGTTGGAGATCTGGGTAGCCATTAGGTTTACTGATTATCCCTCGCTCGTTCAGAATTTCGTACAACAATTCCGCGATCTCTCCAGCGGCCTTTCTACTATTCTCGCCCATTCGCACCAGCGCAGGCCAGTGCCAGGGCCTCATTAGCGAATAAAGGATAAAACCGGCCAATCTAAATTCCCCTCCCGGCGAGATAAACCGATTAAAATCCGGCAATCGATCTCGGAATCCATCGCTAACTCCCTTCACGCAACAGAACGGGATCCCCCGCATCGCCGCCAGCCGCGCCACCCCCGCAGCCTCCATATCCACCAACCCGCCCCCATAAGACGCCGTCAGTCGCTGCTTCTCCCCCTCACCCGCCACAATCGGGCTAGTCACCAGCAGAACATCCGCATGAGAAAGAGTCGAAGCCTCAAACCGCTCCCCCGTCCGCGCATCCACCACCTTGCCGACATCAAACGCCCGCCCCGCCGCAAACTCATCTCCCAACGCCCCCGCCCAGCCCGTCGAGATCACCAGATCAACCGGTCCCTCCTTCTCAACCTCAGCAAACGCCCGCGTAGCCGCAGCCACGCCAGCACCACCGCAAGCCGCAACCCACTCATTCCCGTTGGCCCACGTCAATCGCCACAGATGTACGTTGCCGCGTCGCTCGTGCGCCCAGCCTTCCTTCGCGTTCTCATTTAGGAACGGCTTCAACTCACCCGGCATGGCGGCGATGATAGCGGCGCGTGTCATCCGCGTGGTTCTGTCGGAGCACGAACTCCAAGGTTTATTCCTGGCAACTGTCGCCCCTTGATCAAGAGCAGAGGAAGCTGAGCCAGGATCACCGCGAACAGAGCCGCAGGCGTCCACGACTTGCTTCCTCTATTCGCTATTCCAATGAATACGATCCAGGGAAGCGCGACGGCCAACGCCCACCACCGGCTCCATCCAATACTTGCCAGTCGACCAGCCGTTGCATTCGGCCAAATAAGACCATACAAACCCGCCATTATCAGCCACAACAAATGGAAACCGGGAAACTCATCTTTGGAACTGTTCATTAATTCCATTGCGCACCATAAGGAGAATAGGGCAACCCCGCCGTACTGCCCGCGATCCAACGGCCGCGCCAATCTCCGGAAGAATTTATTCATCCCGGTCCCTCCCATTCGCCTCACCCCGCATACCCATGCGCCCGGAACCACGCAATCGCCGCCCGCATCGCCGGGTACACCGGCGCAATCCGAAACCCCAGTTCCTGCTGCGCGTGCGCACTGGAAGCGAACATCTTCTTCCGCCCCATTCGCACCTCTTCCAGCGTCGCCCGCGGCTCCTTGCCCCGTATTCGCCCCGTGATCCACTCCTCAAAGAATGCGTAAGTCGCCGCCACGGCAAATGGAATCCTCACCGTAGGCGATGGAATCCCCGTAATCGCCGACATCTTGTCCAGAATCTGTTTCAGCGTCAGGTTTTCTCCGCCCAAAATATACCGTTTCCCCGGCGTACCCACCTTCAGCGCCGCCACATGCGTCCGCGCCACCTCAGCCACATCCACCAGGTTCAGCCCGGTATCCATATAAGCCGGAAACTTCCCGTTAAGAAAATCCACAAAAATGCGTCCCGTCGGCGTCGGCTTTGCATCATTCGGCCCAATCGGCGTCGTCGGATTCAGAATCACCACCTTCTGCCCGCCCTGCGCCGCCTTGATCGCCTCCTGTTCCGCCATAAACTTCGATCGCTTGTAGTGCCCCACCATGTCCTTCAGCGATACCGGCGTGTCCTCGTTAATCACCAGCCCATCGGTCCTGAAGTGCATAGTCGCCACGCTCGATGTATAAACCACCCGCGGCACACCCGCCTCCCGCGCCATCCGCAACAACTCCCGCGTCCCATCCACATTGGCCTTGTACATTGCCGCAGGATCGCGAATCCACAGCCGGTAATCCGCGGCCACATGCATCACCGCATCGCAACCTGCCAAAGCCGGCTTCAGCGATTCAGGGTCAGCGAGATCGCCCACATGGATGTCACCCGCGACCCCTTCAAGATTTGCAAGATTACTGGATTTCCGAACCAGAAGCCGGAGGTCGGCTCCCTCAGCGGCCAGCGCCCGCGCCACATGATGACCCACAAATCCGGTAGCGCCTGTAAGAAAGACTTTCATTCGTTCTGATAGCGGGAAATCAACCGCAACTGGCTCCAATGCTGGGTTCGCCTGGCTGAGAGGGTTCGAGTGGCCGAAGAACCACCGCACCGTCCTCCGTCAACTCCATCTCATAGCTCGCGCCTGGGTAAAGCCCCACCTGCTTTTGCACTTTCTCAGGTAGCGCAATGCACCCACACTCCTGCACTCGGCCAATCATACAGCTAGTCCAGCTTATCCGGCACCAGCGCGATATTCTTCTCGCCCGCGGCCTTCTTCTCGTTGTAAGCCTTCACCCAGTCTTCCCAGTGCTTGCCCGCCGCGCGATCCTTGCCGGTGAATTCAACCCGCGCAATCTCCGCGTAACTCACCTTGCGTTTCTCAGCGGCCTTCGGTGTGAAGTACTGCACATACGAATCCTTGAGCGATGCCCCGCTCAGCCGGTTGAAGATATAAGCCTCAATGCGCTCACCGCTCTTCAGCGTCAGCGTCACATCTCCGCGATAGTCAAAGGCCTTCTCCAACGCCTGGCGCACATCTTCCTCGCCCGCCAACTCCGGAATCCAGCCCTCCAGGTTCTCATGCTTGAAACCAGGAGCAACTTCCAGCGCATCCACCTGCTCGCGTGTGTATTTCAGAACTTCTGCGCTCATGCGTTGGTTTCCTCCATCACGCGCGCTGTGCCCGCAATCTGAACCAGCGGCACGTGCCCTTCAGGCTTGAAGTCGTTCAGCACCTTCATCGCATGCAGATTTTTGTATGAACTGAAGTTTCCCTTCACCATCCCCCAGAAGCCCTTCAGCGAAAGGAATCCATCCACCACCGCCGTCGGTTCGTACCCGCAGCTCACCATGCAATTGGCGCATTTCGGATTCCCGCTGGCCACGCCGTACTCTTCCCACTTGGTGGTCTCAATCAGTTCCTTGTACGTCTCCGTATAGCCATCCTGAAGCAGGTAGCACGGCTTCTGCCAGCCAAAAATGCTGTAAGCCGGCGAACCCCATGGCGTGCACTCGTAGTCGCGGTCGCCCATCAGGAACTCAAGAAACAGCGGCGACATGTTGAACTTCCAGGATTTCTTCCGGTTCGACAAAATTCCCCGGAACAGCCGTCTTACCTTCGCGCGACCCATAAAGTGGTTTTGGTCCGGCGCTTTGTCGTAGCTGTATCCCGGCGACAGCACAATGCCTTCCACGCCCATCGCCATCACTTCGTCAAAGTAAGCGCGCACGCTATTCGGGTCCACGCCGTCAAAGAATGTCGAATTCGGCGTCACGCGGAATCCGCGCTTCACAGCTTCCTTGATGCCCTCAACCGCAATGTCCCACCCGCCTTCGCGGCACACGCTGAAGTCGTGGTGATCGCGCTGCCCATCCAAGTGAACTGAGAACGTCAGGTACTTCGATGGCGTAAACTCCGGCAGCCGCCGCTTCAGCTCCAGTGCATTCGTACAAAGGTAGATATACTTCTTCCGCGCCACCAGTCCGTTGACGATCTTGACGATTTGGGGGTGCAAAAGAGGCTCGCCGCCGGGGATCGACACCATCGGCACACCGCTCTCTTCCACCGCGGCAAAGCACTCTTCCGGCGTAAGCTGCTTTTTCAAAATATGCGGCGGATACTGCACCTTGCCGCATCCGGCGCAAGCCAGGTTGCAGCGGAACAGCGGCTCCAGCATCAGCACCAGCGGATACCTCTTGTTGCCCTTCACCCGCTGCTTCCAAACATAAGTCGCAACCGTCCACACCTGTGAAATAGGAATTGCCATATCTTTTCGTTATCCTCCAACGCCAATTGCGGCGCGTTCCATGGCCTTGCTGTAACTCGTCAATGCCAACAGCGGGAAATACTGGCGATACAGGTTGTAGGACAGGTAAAAAACTCGGGGGAATCCAGTTCCAGTGTATAGCGCCTGCCGTGCGGATCCCTCGCCCGTTCGCTCGTCCCAGCTGCCATCCGGCAACTGACGAGTCAACAGCCAGCGCACTCCCTTGGCGACCGAATCGGACCGGTCATCCCCGGCGGCCAGCAATCCCAGCATCGCCCAGGCCGTCTGCGACGGCGTGCTAGGGCCCACTCCGCGCGTATTCGGATCGTCGTAGCTGCCGCACGTTTCGCCCCACCCACCATCCGGATTCTGCACCATCCTGATCCACTCCGCAGCCGACAGAACCTCCGGCTCGTTGTGGTCAAACCCAATCGCGTCCAACCCGCGTAGCACCAGGAATGTTCCGTAAATGTAGTTCACGCCCCAGCGGCCAAACCAGCTTCCATCCGGTTCCAGCTCGCTCCTGATGAACTTGATCGCCTTCTGTACTCGACTGTCTTCAAGCGTGTACCCATACGTCGCCAGCATTTCAAGGATGCGTCCCGTAATGTCCACCGTCGGCGGATCCAGCATCGCGTTATGATCCGCGAACGGGATGTACTGGAAGATCATCTTGGTGTTGTCCTTGTCGAAGCTGCCCCAGCCGCCATTCCGGCACTGCATCGCAAACTCCCACTTAATCGCCCGTTGCGCCACCTCGTGCTGATAGCGTTCACGCGGATTGTCCACCTTGTTCAAAGCCAGCAGCACCTGGGCCGTATCGTCAGTGTCGGGATAAAACTCGTTGTTGTATTCGAAGTACCATCCACCGGGATCGGTACGCGGCACCTTCACCGCCCAATCGCCCTTGTGCCGTACTTCCTTTGACAACATCCAATCCACGGCTTTCAACATCCGCGGATCGGTACGCGACACACCCGCTTCACCCAGCGCATACACAGCCTGCGCTGTATCCCATACGGGAGAAACCGCCGGCTGCATGCGGAACGTCGGCTCCGGCATCTCCGCCGTCGGTGCCTGTTCAATGCCCAGCTTTTCAAATTCATCACGCGCGCGAATCACCTGCGGATCGTCTTCCGAGTAGCCCAGGCAGCGCAGCGCCACAATCGCGTTCAGCATGGCTGGATAAATGGCGCCCAGGCCATCCGTCATCTCCAGCCGTTCCAGCATCCACTTTTCCGCTCGCGCCAGCGCCAGCTTCCGCAACGGCCGCAGGTGCACCGCCTCCGCAAAATGGAGAATCCGGTCCAGGATCAGGAAAAAATTGCGCCACGAGACAATCGATTTGCGATCCATCCGCAGTCGAAGTTCCGCTCCCGCCCGTCCGCCCACAAATAACTCGTCAATCCCGTGCTCCGGCGGAATCTTCTTGAACGGCTTCTTGGCGTAGATGATCGCCAGCGGCACAAGAATCGACCGCGACCACGAAGAGATCTCGTAAATATTGAAGTAGAACCAATTGGGAAACAGAACAATCTCTGGCGGAATCGCCGGAACCGCATCGTAGTCGTATTCACCCAGCGCGCACAGATACACCTTGGTAAAGGTGTTCGTCGCCACCACGCCCCCGTGCGCCAGCACCCACGCGCGGCACTTCACCAGGCGCGGGTCGTCCGCCGGAATCCCCATTAATTTGGCAGATGAGTAGCACTTCACCGAAAGCGAAATGTTCCCCGGTCCTCCGGGATAAAGACTCCAGCTTCCATCGTCATTCTGAAACCGCAGCATCTCCGTCAGCGCGCGCCTTAAACGCCCCGGATCACCCGACTCCAAAAGCGTATGCAGGAAGATGTAGTCGGCCTCCAGCATCGAGTCGGCTTCGAGCTCTCCGCACCAGTACCCGTCCGGATTCTGCTGGGAAAGAATGTATTCCTTTGACCGCTCAATTCCCGCCCGCACTTCCGCAGGATCAGCGTCAATCCTGCCAAATCGCGGTGCTGCCGTCGTTGCTACTGCGGACAGCGTCTTCCCTTTTTGTTGACTCATGCGGTTTAAATCGCCTCAGTTATTGCGCGAAAATTCCCGGTGAACAACGAATCTCGCAATCGAAACATTAGAACTGTGAACTAAGAACTTCCAAACTCCAGGTCTTTAACTATTTGCTTAGCCCCTGGTCCCTAAGTCCCTGGTCCCTAAGTCTCTGCCTTTATCTCACCGGCACAGGCCCAGCATCGCCGGCCCCGCCAATCGCCTGAATGATCTCCGGAGGCAGCCCAAACCGAACATTCTCCGGCATTACCTCTACTTCTTCGACGCTGGAAAATCCGTTTTGGCGCAAATAATTCACCACGTCCTCCACCAGGATCTCCGGTGCCGACGCCCCAGCCGTAACCGCAACATTCGTAACGCCTTCCAGCCATTTCCGATCGATCGCCTGGGAGTTGTCTATCAGGTACCCAATGGTCCCCAGGTTGCGCGAAACCTCAACAAGCCGGTTGGAATTCGAACTGTTCGTCGAACCCACCACCAGCACCAGTTCCGCATTGTGAGCCACGTTGCGCACCGCCACCTGGCGGTTCTCTGTGGCGTAGCAAATATCCTGCGAGTGAGGGCCAACGATGTTGGGAAACTTCTGCTTCAGAGCATGGATAATATCCCGCGCCTCATCCAGACTCAGCGTCGTCTGCGTCAGATACGCCACCCGGTTCGGATCAGGCACTTCAAGCTCGGCAACCTCAGCCACGTTTGATACCACCTGCGTCACATCCGGCGCTTCGCCCAGCGTCCCCTCAATCTCGTCGTGATCGCGGTGCCCAATCAGCACCAGCGAATACCCCTGCTTGGCGAACTTCACCGCCTCAATGTGCACCTTGGTCACCAGCGGGCAGGTCGCGTCAATTACCTTAAGCCCCCGGCTCTTGCTCAGTTCCTTCACCGCCGGAGACACCCCATGCGCCGAATAAATCACCCTTTGACCGTTGGGAACGTCGTCGATTTCATGAACAAAAATTGCGCCTTTTTCCGCCAGCTCATTCACAACATAGCGGTTATGCACAATCTCCCGACGCACATAAATCGGCGCGCCGAAGGTTTCAAGAGCGATCTTTACTACGTCGATCGCGCGCACCACACCGGCGCAAAAGCCGCGCGGCTTCAGCAACAACACCTTCTTTTCACCGGGGGAAGATTCGGAGGGTTTACCGTTGGAGATGGGTTCAAGCACAGTTGTGGTCACATCTCCCAGTATACCAACGCCTCCACTTCTGGAACAGCAAAAGAAGTCCACAGTTCCACCACCAGCATCAAACAAAATACTCGACCGAGCCAGCGAGGTCCGACCCATGCGCTTCAATCCCCTTCGTGTCTTACTAGTCACGCTTTTAGCCGGCGTCCTGTTGGGCATCGTCACCATCGCCTCTCTTGGCCATCTCGCCCACGCCGGCCTCTTCAACCGCTTCGCCAACTTCGTCACCGGCCGCGCCACCACCATCGACACATCCTCCCCCTCCGTCGTCGAAAAGATCCGCCAGTTGTCCCGCCTCGAGTCGGTCGTCTACTCCCTCGACAAGATCGTCGAAGGTGAGCGCAAAAGCGCCTACATCCCTGATTTTCTCGTCGGAGACAAACTCATCCTTGTCGCCCACGGCGATGTCATCGCCGGCGTCGATCTCCAGCAGCTCAAACCAGCCGACGTCTCCGTCAATGGCGATGCCGTTCACGTGCACCTGCCCGCCGCCCAGGTCTTCACCACCCGCATCGACAATGGCCAAACCAAGGTCTATTCCCGCATCACCGGCCTGCTCGTGAACCCCGACATAAATCTCGAGTCCCAGGTCCGCCAGGCCGCCGAGCAGCAGATGACGCAAGCCGCACTCGACGACGGCATCCTCTCGAAAGCCAGCACGAATGCCCGCGCAGCCGTCACCGCCCTGCTCTACGGCCTCGGCTTCCATAAGGTGGACGTCGAATAAGCCACCATCACTTGCCGTCCCGCCCACGCCACGGACTAAGCACCCCGTAGCAAGGCGTAGCCGTCACCGTCGCCTTACTCACACTCAGCAACTTCCGCCTCACCAGCCATCCCACCGCCGTCTGTGCCGAGCTCTTCGAAACCCCAATCGACTCCGCCAACTCCTGGTAGCTGATCTGCACCTGCCCACCCCTCCGTTGCTGCTCCGCCGCCATCCACAGGTAGACAAGAAAACTCACAGGCCTCTTGTCATGACCCACCAGGTCTCGCATCAGCACATCGGTCACATACTCGTCGATCTTCAACATGGCTATACCGATAAACAATATAGCAATAACAACCAGATTGCATCCGCAAATCAGGCCCGCTATAGTCCGGGAATCTCAACCCGGAGGCCGCACATGATTCGCGGAATCAAGCTCGTCAGCATCCCCGTCAGCAACCAGGATGTCTCGCTCAAGTTCTATACCGAAAAAATGGGATTCAAAGTAGCAACCGATCAGCCCATGGGCCCCGGCCAGCGCTGGATCGAACTCCTCATCCCCGGTTCCGATGTAGGTCTCGCGCTCTTCACGCCACCCGGGCACGAGAACCGCATCGGTGGTTTTCAGCCCATGACCTTCTGGTGCGACGACGTCTTCGCAACCGCGGCCCTGCTCAAATCCAAAGGCGTAGAACTAGCCGAAGAGCCCAAAAAGCAAATCTGGGGCACCATGGCCAAATTCAAAGATCCCGACGGAAACGAATTCGTCTTCTCCAGCCGCTAGCGCGCGCTTCCCGACTCCCGGACGACGACCCCAAAGCAGCTTACGGCTCACCGTAGAAATACCCGCCTGCAAGCGTTCATTGACGGCGTTCCGGCAAAGGCGCGACAGCTTGGCTGCAATGGCCAGACCTATCGCAAGCCCTGACTCCAAAGAAGACATTGTCTTTCGAAACAGGGAGTGTGACAGAGTTGTTCCCCGGCTTTGCCCCGTATTTTGCCGAGTCAGTCCAGAACTGCCAATCGGAAGCAGCCGTCTCGCGCCACACGATCTGATACTGAATTGATTCGGGCCCGGCTACAGGCGGATCCCACTTCAGAGTCGTATTGTTATCCAGGTTCGTGGTAACGATGCGAACGTTTTGAGGCATGCCGGGTGACAAGGCAAGTGTCGCCAGCGTAGCCATGTTCAGGCGTGCAACCTGCGCAATATAGTCGAAGTCATCGAACTTGATCAGGTCTCCGTATTCAATTCCGTCTTCTGTTCGAACCCGCTGATGCTGGTGATTGAAGTTCTCTCTCCACTCGGTAAAGCGAACGGCAGGGAATCCTTCCGCGCTGAAAGAGCTGTGGTCGCCGCCACGAAGGTAGCGATCCAGCCTTAGTTCCATCACCGGCTCAAGCGACCTGAATTGCCCGGGCTTGGCGGGCCTGGAGAGAGGCGCAAAGTAGGTTCGGCCAACGGCGAGAACTTCGCGGGCAAGCTCGCGAGACGCGGTGTCATTCTCCATGCCGAGCGAGAGTTGTTGCGCGATAATCTCAGGCGGTGCGGACGGGAGGATGCCCTGAGAGAAGACGCGCACCAATGATTTGTTTTGCAGCGTCTCGCCGGGTGTAGTGTCGCCGCCCACGATGTCGTTGTTCAGCACGCCTTCGAGTTGCCAGCCCTCTTCCTTTGCGAGTTTGGCCAGATGCCGGCTTCCATTCAGTCCCTGCTCTTCACCGGCGACACAGACAAAGACGATGGTTGAGGGAAACTTGTACTGGCTGAGGATGCGAGCAGACTCCAGGCTCACAGCGACTCCACTGGCGTCGTCGTTTGCACCGGGAGCGGGAGAGTGAGTTTCCATAATGTCCGTTTCGCGCGAATCATAGTGACCGGTAACCAGGTACATGCGTTTGGCCTGCACCGGATCTGCGCCGCGCAGAATGGCGTAAACATTGCGGATTGGTGTGGGTTTGACAATGCGTGCGCGCGCCGCCGCAGCGCCGGTAGGTGGTTGTTCCACGAAGTCGTCGACTTTAACCTCGAGGCAGTTGCCGCATGCCTTGCTGTAACTTTCAAACTGCTCCTTGATCCAGTCTGAAGCTGCCAACACGCCGGTCCCAGGGGGCAAATCGGTCTCTAGGCTGGATACGGTGCTGCGGTTATTGAATTTGACCAGCGCGGCAATATTAGCGTGGATTCGCTCCGGCGAGACCTGTTTGAGAGCGGACACAATCTGCCCGTCGGGAGGAAGCGGAGCTATGCGCGAGCCGGCCAGTTCATAGTCACGGACGTCGCGGCCGGGAGTCGGTTGCTGCGGAATGGCTACGCTTTGCAGGATTCCAAGCAACAGACAGAGAGCGAGCAGTTGGCAAGCACGAAATGAAAAGCATCGAACCGGTGCGTTAAACGGTGGCATACAACATCCCCCATTTGTTTTGGAAGAATCGATGGGATCTGACCGGCAAGAACCGCCGCACAAGGCGCCGCCGGTGTAATACGCGGCAGTTTCTGCGACCGCAGTTTCAGGTCAATCCAGATCCTACCAACGGACACAAGTGACTTCCAACATCCATCGTATAGGCCGTCCTTTGACCGATGACATTCTTATGACATTCCGGCGGAACGATACGTCCGGTTGCCCTTTGACAGGAGAGTTATTTGCCGTATATTCAAATAAATCCATTCGGCCCTGCCCCGCACGAAGTTCCCCAGGCGGCTGAGTTTCCAAAACCCAAACTTTACGTTCAGGAGGTCATCGTGAAACTGTCCAAGTTTTTCGTCGTAGCAGTGTTGGGAATATTTGGAGTGGGTGCAATTGCCCAGTCCACTGCCTCTCTATCGGGCGTCGTATCAGACCCGACTGGCGCCGTTGTGCCCGGAGCTCACGTTACCGTGCATTCTCTTGCAACCGGAATCGATCGCGATATAGTGACCGATTCCGCCGGAATTTATGTCGTTCCTTCGCTCCAGCCTGGCAATTACCAGGTTGTGACAACGGCCACCGGGTTCAGCAAAGTCACAATTGAAAAGGTAACTCTGGATGTGGATAGTAAGGTAACGGCCAACATAAAGCTGCCGATCGCCACGGCGGGGGCGACAATTCAAGTCCAGAGTGCCGCATCGCAAATCGAGACGCAGACCATAACGGTCGGACAGGTGATCGATCAAACATCGGTGCAGGAGCTTCCCTTGAATGGCCGCCACTTTCTTGACCTCACGGTGCTCACTCCGGGCGGTGTCGTCGCAGACACGGCGGGCAGCCTTACCGCCGCAAGCCGTGGACTCGGAGCCAACTCCTTCATTACTGCCGGCAATCGCGAAGATTCCGTCAACTTCCAGATTAACGGAATCAATCTTAACGATATAGACCAGAACCAGATCACTTTCCAGCCGTCGATCAACACTACCTCCGAATTCAAGATCAACAACTCCACTTTCAGTGCGGAATACGGCCGCAGCGATGGCTCGATTGTGACTGTTGCCACACGCTCCGGCACAGATAAGTTCCATGGCGAAGCCTTCGACTACTTCCGCAATGAAGCCCTCGACGCGCGCAACTACTTCAACCGCGGCTTCAACGTCACTACCGGAGCTCCACTTGCCGCCGGTACCGGAGACAAGGCCCCGCTGAAGCGCGACAACTTCGGATTCAGCGTAGGTGGTCACATCTGGAAAGGCCATACCTTCTTCTTCGGCGGTTACGAAGGTCTTCGCCAGCACCAGGGCATCCTGCAAAACAGCACGGTGATCTCACCAGCCAATCAGACAGCAATTGCCGCCAATGCGGCCAAATACCCAGCTGCTGCTGCCATGGCCGCGCTCATCCCACTTCCAAATAACGGGGCAAACTATACCGGGTTCACGCCCGGTCCGGTTCAGATAGATCAGTACACGCTTGACCTCTTTCATCAGTTCAGCGCCACTGATTCAGCACACGCCTTCTATGCCTTTCAGCACGATGTCCGCACAGAGCCGGCTTTGCAAGGCGATACTATTCCCGGCTGGGGAGACCATCGCCACGCACACCGCCAGATCGGCACCTTGAGCGAGACCCACATCTTCAGCCCGACCCTCGTGAATGAAGCGCGGTTCGGCTTCAACCGCATCGCCATCGCGTTCAACCCCGCAAACCTGACCAGCCCTTCCAGCGTCGGCATCGGCGATGGTCTCACAGGCAATGTTGGCCTGCCCCAGACAACACTCTCCGATATCGGCCTTGTCTTTGGCGGACCCGCCGGTTTCCCGCAAGGGCGCTTCGACACCACCGGAGTTTTGTCGGACACCGCGACCTGGCTCAGCGGCAAGCACACCTTTAAATTTGGCGGCGAGTTCCGTCGTTACCTGGTTGCCAGCTTTACCGGAAACATCGGAACGCTGACCTTCACGACTTCGACAACGCCCACCAGCTTGTTTCAGACCGACCAGGCTACCGTCTTCAGCGTCCAGCCAAATATCGTATCCAGCCGCGTCTACGATGACTCCCTGGGCTTCTTTGCGCAGGACAACTTCAAAGTCACACCCAGGCTTACGCTGGAGTACGGTCTGCGCTTCGAATGGAATGGAACCCCGGTAGAGGGTGAGAATCGCTTTGTGATCTTCAACCCCGGCGCACTCACCCTCACTCGGGTAGGCACCAACGGGCTAGCGGCCAATTCCGAATATGGTCAGAACCTCAACTACGAGCCACGTTTGGGATTTGCATACGACCTCTTCGGCAAGGGCACCACCGTGGTACGAGGCGGCTACGCCTACCTTGTTGACCAACCGGTTGCGGGTGTAGTGGTGGGGCTGGCATCCAATCCTCCCTTCAGCACCGCGGTTACCTATAACGGCGCGGCAATTCCGGTTTCTAATTTGTATGCCGACGCAAAACTTTCTGGCCTCTCGATTTACATGGTTAACCCAAACTACAAAAACGCTTACATTGAGAGCTACAACCTGAACGTTCAGCAGGCGCTGCCATGGGGTCTCATCTCCTCGCTCGGCTACTATGGATCGCTTGGACGCCATTTGGAGATCGATTCCAACATAAACCAGGTGGTAGGCGCAACGTCCGCAACGCAGGTGCATCCGTTCACGGCTCTATCGACGAACAGCCCCATCGATGCAGGCGGAGCCATCGCCTCCAACATCGGCGAGCGGACCAGCAATAGCTTCTCCAACTACAACGCCATGTGGGCTGTGCTCACCAAGAATATGAGCCATGGTCTTGAGTTCAACATGAATTACGAGTGGACCAAGTCAATGGATCTCAACTCCCTCGGCTCTCAGGGGGGCTTGACTCTTCCGGATAGCACCAACCCCAAGGAAAACTACGGCCTGTCGGACTTCGACGTGCGACAGCACTACGCCGGAACGGCTGTCTACACGCCGCACGCCAAGGGCAACCGCCTGGTGTCGGGTTATCAGCTTTCAACGATCATCCAGTACCAGACCGGCAACCCCGTCAACGTCGTTGCGGGTAGCTCAAGCTTCAACGGCGTCACCGGTCTCCCTCGCCCCACTCAGGTCGGCCCCATCGTCAGGTCGAAGAAACAGTTGTCTGGAGTGGCTAACGTCACCTTATTCCCCAGCACCGGTCTGGGCTACGGCGACACTGTCTGCGACATAACGAACTACACCACAGCCTGCAGCTTCGAGGTTCAGGGAACACAGGCTAACGCCACCGGAACAACGGCGCCCACCGTCTACACCGGCCTTGGCACCATGCAGCGCAATGCCATAACCGGACCAGGCTTCGCGGATGTCGATCTCTCCGGACAAAAAGATACAAAGATCTTCGAGGGTCTCAACTTCCAACTGCGTGCCGATGCCTTCGACATCCTCAACCACCCCAACTTCGGTCAGCCATCGGGCAACGTCCAGTCCTCAATCTTCGGCCAGATCTCAGCAACTCGCTTCGCCATAAGCGACGGCGGATCTTCGCGCCAGCTTCAGATCAGCGCGAAGTTTATTTTCTAGCTCTTGAACCCTGGGGCAAGCGTCGTGCCGATGAATTGGCATTGCGCTTGCCTCTCTTCTCTTTCGCGCCTTCTTCGGTGGCGGCGCCAAAATCGGTGCCGATGGACCTGCTTTTGCAGATCATTACCCTCTCCCAGCGCACAATGGAAGCAGGTGGGCCAATGAGAAACATCACAGTATCCGTCGATGACGACATTTACCACCGGGCGCGGCTCTTTGCGGCCAAATGGGACACATCGGTGTCCGCGCTTGTAGCCAACTTCCTCGAACACATGCCTCTGTTTTCGCGATTGCTGGATGATGCACGCGCTGCCGACGCTGCAAAAGCAAATGCACTCGCAAACACAAACGCTTCAATCGAAAAGACTTCTTCGTAATCGAAGAGCGGTTGACCTTAAAGGGTTGGCTTTTTCTGCGACACAAAAAACGACGTAACTTATTCTATAAAAAAGACTTCTACATGATAAGTTAAACCGTGTATCACTCTCTTTGGTTAGCTTTCCTTCACATCATTACTTTCTCTGGTTAGCTTTTTTCACATCGAGTTCAATGCAACCATTTCAAAGTGAATCACTTAACAGAATTCCAGTTCCGAAAAACTCGATCGGGGCATTTAGGGCTGTGAAACTGTGAAGCAAATTAAGTCATTACAAGTAAACAACTTACGAAGATAAAACACACAGAAATACAGCCCCTGTGATTCTGTGAAACTGTGCACCACTAGTCACCCCTCAGGAACACCTTCCCGCGAAACCCACCAAAGTACCTCCCCGAAGATCCTCCACTTTGAAGCATTGCTCACGTCCAGGGGCACGTACTTATGATTCGCTGAAACCAGCAGGTCGATTCCTCCCACTCGCTGAAAACGCGCAACCTTGAACCCCAGATCGCGATGCGAAACCACCGCAATCCGTTGATGAAGCTGCTCCCGGTCCACCGCTTCGGTATCCACAAACAGAATTGCCCCGGGAGCAATCACAGGGCTCATGGAATCCCCTGAAAGGTGCATCGCAACCATGTGTTCCGGATGCGGACACCAGGAAAGCGGCGCCAGTAGCACCTCTTCCAACTCCACGCTCGACAAGCTGACATTTTCTTTTGGCGGAATTCGGTCTCCATAAGCCGTCACACCCAACAATGGAATCGCGACAGCAATGCCTTTCCCGCCTACATCTCTTCCGATCTTGCTGCTCGGGATAACTTTGAAATCTTCAAGATTCACACGCAGGGAGGAAATCGAGCGGATGGAGCCGGTTTCCGGGATGAAGGATGTGTCCATCCCTGCCCGCTCCCAGAAGTACACCCCGTCCGGTCGGCGCGCCAGATTCCCCAACCCGATATAGCTCTCGGCCGTGGGCTCCTGGCGCCCTTGAATCCAGCGGGAAACCGTCGGCGGAGAAACCCCCACTCGCTCAGCAAGACCCGCCTGCGTCAGCTTCAAATCGTCGAGCAGCCGATGGATGCGATCGGACCACTCAGGCAAAGATGATTTTTCAACCGACATCGGGACTCCACGCTCTGGATGGTTTTGATTCCATGAATGTAATTACGCCCATGAAATCAATGATTTATCGCCAGTAACGTATACTAGCAGGAATCTTCCCGCATCTTAATGGAGTGACGGGTGATTCCGGCAGCCCATGATCTCGCCAACATAATTCAAAGATGTTAGAAACAATGGCCTTGGCTTTGCGTCCATCAACCCTGCCGCGAATGAGTCATTTCGCGACTTTCGTTCGCTGAACCGTGTTAAGAGCTTCAAGGAAGCTCCAGGTAGATTCCATGCTCAGCAGTGCTGGACGCCGCAGGATCTTGGTTGTCGATGACGAAGCAAGCATCGCCGACACGCTGGCCTTGATACTGTCGACGCGCGGTTACGAGCTTAAGGCTGCCTATTCGGCTGAAGGAGCCATCGAGATAATCGCTGAGTGGTCGCCTGACTTGGCAATTATGGACGTCATGCTTCCTCAGATGAACGGCATTGACCTGGCAATCGTCCTCAAAGCCAATTACCCGGGCTGCCGTGTCATCCTGTTCTCCGGGCAGCCGGATACAAGCAGGCTACTCGACGAAGCTCTGAAAAAAGGACACCGCTTCGACATCCTTGCCAAGCCCATCCATCCGGGCTTCATCCTGGATACAGTTTCCAACCTGTTCGCGTCCCCCGCGGAACCGATCGCAGACGCCTAGAAATCCAGGCAAGAGCTTATCGGCTCAGAGCAATCATCTGCGCCGCGTGTTGCAGGCTCGTATCCGTCACTGTGGCGCCGGATAACATGCGCGCGACTTCGTGGGTACGCGCCCGATCATCCAGCAGCCTCACCTGCATCTTCGTCCGGCCTGCGGATTCCCGCTTCTCCACCACGAAGTGCTGGTCCGCGAACGCAGCAATCTGAGGCAGGTGCGTCACACACAGCACCTGCTGTCCGCGGCTCAGGGACTTCAGCTTCTGCCCCACCGCCTCGGCCGCGCGTCCGCCGATACCCACATCGATCTCATCAAAAACCAGTGTCCGCGGCGTCGGCGATTTCCTCTTCGGCTTTATCGCTCCTTCTTCCACGCTCACCTTCAGTGCCAGCATCACCCGGCTCATCTCCCCACCGGAAGCAATTTCGTCCAATGCCTTTAGCGGCTCTCCCACATTCGTCGCGATGCGATACTGCACTTCATCCCAACCGCAGGCCGTCCAGCCGGATTGTTCAACAGATTCCGGCGCAGGCGAACTCACAGCAACCTCGAATCGCACCTTCATCGCCAGCGAGTTGATCTGCGACTCGGCCAGTTTACCCAGTTTCGCCGCTGCAACCTGCCTCTCCACGCTCACCGCAGTGGCTACGGTTCGGTAGGCCGCCGTTGCCTCGCCCAAAGCAGCCCGCAGCGTCTTCAGGATCTCGTCGCGGTCTTCCACCTCGGCCAGCCGCCGCCCAACATCTTCTCCAAACGCAATCACCTCGGTCACACTCTTGCCATACTTCCGCTTCAGCCGGTCCAGCACCGCCAGGCGATCTTCAATCTCCGCCAGTCTCTCCGGTGAGGCGTTGATGCCCTCAGCGTAATCGCGAAGACTGGCGCTCACATCCCCCAGGGTCGCACGTGCGGACTCCAGTTGCTGAGCGGCTTCAGCGAATCTGCCGTCATACCGGGCCAATTCTTCCACGTTCCGCAATGCCGCGCGCAAGGCCACTTCGGCCGACGCTCCGCCTTCATACAACTGGTCGAATCCACCCATTGCCGCGGCATATAACTTCTCCGCATTCGCCAAAACGCGCTTTTCCGTCTCCAACGCCTCATCTTCCCCCGGCGCCAGCCGCGCCGCTTCAATCTCCTTGCGCTGGTAGCTCCACAAATCCACCATGCGCATCCGCTCCTGCTCGCCCTGCACCAATTCGTCAAGTTTGTTTGCCGCCTCGCGCCACCGCGTGTACGCTTCGGAAACGGCTTCCAGCGAGATGCCCCCGAATCGGTCCAGCAGGATCCGCTGCTGCGCCTGATCGAAGCTGGTCAGCGTCTCCGTCTGGGCGTGGACGAGCGCCAATTCCGGAGCCAACTGCTTCAGCACGGCAACCGTCGCCGGCTGGTTGTTCGCAAATACGCGACCCTTGCCCGTAGAAAGAATCTCGCGGCGCAGAATAATCTCATTGCCTTCCGCGTCAATCCCGTTCTTTTCCAGAACAGCCTCGGCTGCAGCCGTAGACTCGAAAACGCAGGAGACTACGGCCTTGTCCGCCCCGTGGCGCACTACATCCACCGACGCCTTGCCACCCATCAGCAACGCCAGCGCATCCACCAGGATCGATTTACCCGCACCGGTTTCACCCGTCAGCAGGTTCAGACCCGGCCCAAAAACGGCAATGGCGTGATCAATGACGGCATAGTTTTCCGCGCGCAGTTCAACAAGCATTCCCGGGCAATCCCCTTGCAGCCTGAGCCGTGACCTGCACCATCGTAGGCCACAGACTTCGCCTTGACAATCCGAGCGCAGCATAGCACGAACAGCCTCGCCAGGTGCCTCTAAAGGAACCGTGTGGGCCGCGGGGCGCATCCAATCGATAACTTGGACGGGATCACCCCGTCTGATACGGTTGATACAGCGGTTCTCCCGTCCCGTGCCCCGGAAGATTAGCCGGATGGCATGTCGCTTGGAAAACTGTTCTAGTGAGGTGAATGCCGATTCTTACTGCTGCCTTGCTCTTCATTCTGCAGACCGATAGTGGCACAACGCCATCAGCGCCTTCCCCGGTGCAGTCTTTTTTCGGGGGCTCGTCCGCGCTGACTGACATGTTCGGTAACATTGGCGGTGTCGCCATCGGCGTCCTAGTCCTGCTGCTCATTGCCAGCCTCTATTCCTGGATGATCATTCTGGGCAAGATGGCCCTCTTTTCTAAAGCCACCGGGGAAAGTCGCCGTTTTATCCGCGCCTTTCGCAAGGCAACCCGCCTTCACGAAATCTCCTTAATCACCGGGGACTACAAGGCCAGTCCCCTCGCCCAGGTTTTTGAAGACGTATACGAGACCTACAAGCGGCAAACGGGCGGCATCGGCCCTCCGCGCAATTTGAATACCCTGGAGCGCTCCGCGCAAACCGCTGCGAGCACTGCCATCACCTCCATGGAGCGCCGCATGACTTGGCTCGCCACCATCGCCTCCGCCAGCCCATTTGTCGGCCTCTTCGGCACCGTCTGGGGTGTCGTCGACGCCTTCCATGGACTGGGCACCGAAGGAGCCGCAACCCTCCGAGCCGTCGCCCCCGGCATCTCTGAAGCGCTCATCACCACCGCCGCGGGCCTCTTCGTCGCCGTGCCTGCCGTGGTGGCCTACAACCAGTTCTCCGCCCGTATTCGGGTATTTGCCTCGGCGGTCGACGACTTTTCCCGTGAATTGCTGAACATGCTCGAAGAGATTCCAGCGCGGCCTGCCGCCGCTCAGCGTGGCCCAGGCGAGACCACCGAGATTCCCCAGGAGGCCCAGCGTGGCCTTTACAAGTAGCAACGGCCAGACTCGCAGTTCGCTCGCGGAGATCAACATCACTCCGCTGGTGGATGTGGTTCTTGTACTGCTCGTCATCTTCATGATTACGGCACCGGTGCTGCAGTCCGGCATTGATGTTTCCGTACCCAAAACCCGCACCGTCAAGCAGATTACTGAGCAGCATCTCGTGCTCACCATCAACAAAGATCAGGAGATCTTTCTCGGCGATAAGCCGGTCAACATCCACGAACTGGGCCAGAAACTGCTTCAGTCCGGCGGCAATGCGTCGAGCCACGACCCAACCAAGCAAGTGATCTATCTGCGGGCCGACACGCAGGTCCCCTTTGGCGCCTTCGCCGCCGTTATGGACGCAGTGAAGCAGGCAGGCATCACCAATATTTCCATTGTCACGCAGCCGCTCGAAACCAAAGCGTCTGCGGCGGGTGGGCAATAGCCATGCGCACTCGCGACACAGTGAGCTAGCCATGAAGAGTCTGCTGGAAGGTCCCTCAGAACCCACGGACCAACGGGAACACGTGCTCCTCATCGAACGGCGCCAGGATCCCTTCGCCGCCCCGGCCGCCGGATCTCTCGTGCTTCATGGCGCCTTGTTTGGCCTGCTCCTGTTTTATGGCGTAATCAGCGGCCTTTTCCATCACAATCTCTGGGGCAATCCCGGCGAAGGCGGAGCCATTCAGGTGACGCTCGTCTCCGATGCCATTCCCCTGCCCCACGAAGAACAAAACCAAAATGTGCTCATGACCGACACCCCCAGCAAGGCCCCCGCGCCACCCGAGCCCAAGGCTAAGGAGACCGTCGATGAGACAGCCATTCCCATCTCCGGCAAGGACGTAAAACCTAAGCAGGAGCCGGCGCGCAAGACCCAGCAGAAGCAGCCCCCGCCCCCGCCCGACAACCGCGCCCATTTTGGCGAGCAGTCCGGTTCTGTCCTGCCTCGAGCTACCATGGCCCAGAATTCTGCATCTGCTGGGCCAGTAAGCGTAAATGACGGCAACTTCAGCAACCTCTTCGGCTACTACATTCTCGGAATCCAGCGCAAAATGTTGGGGAACTGGAATAAGGCAGAGGTAGACCCGCATACTCCGAAAGGTACCCGCGCATACATTCAATTCACAATCCATCGCGACGGAACGCTGAGCAATATTCACGTCGACCAGCCAAGCGCGTATCCGACACTCGATACGGCATGTCTTCGGACCGCACAGCGAGTGGATTCATTCGGAGCCCTTCCAGCGGCGTACAACCAAAGCACTGTGCTCACTTCTTACTATTGCGAGTTCGACTAGGAGTTGAAGCGATGGGGCAGTTCGGTCGTAAAATGGAATCATGAACAGAGCGGCACACAGCATCATCTAGACCGCCAAATTTGGCTGCGTCCTTAGTCGGACGCGGGAGTCTTCCAGAATTCACGAGTTTCCACCGAAGAAGGAATTTGCGCCAAATGAAAGCTCATTCCCTGCTCTTCTCACTCTCCCTGATTGTCCTCGCAACCCTCGCAGCCATTCCCTCAGCAGCCCAGGACTGGATTCATACCGGCTCCAATATGGGCGGAGACCGCATTCGCCTTGCCGCTGCCGACTTCAAGCCCGGCAGCATCGATCCCCAGACACCGGCCCTGAAGGCGACATTCGACGCCACCCTCTACGGCGACCTCGGCAATGCGGGCATCTTTGACCTGGTTTCGAAGAGCCTGGCTCCCCAGGCCACACCCGGCCTGCCCCAGGAGATAAGCCTGCCTCAGTGGTCTAATGTACCCACCAACGCCGCCATGGTGGCTTTCGGCTCTTTGGCCGCCAACAACGGCCGCGTCGTTGTTTACGGCTGGCTCTTCGATACTCACAACGCCACAAATCCCCAGGTGCTCGGCAAGCAGTACAACGAAATCGCCAGTCAGGACTCGGTGCGGACCATCGCCCATCGCTTTGCGGATGAAATCATCCTTCGCCTCGGCGGCGGCATCAACGGCATCTGCGAAACCAAGATTTATTTCGTCAGTTCCCGTTCAGGCACCAAGGAAATCTGGGCCATGGATTACGACGGGCAGAATCAGCACGCCGTCACCCACTTGGGTACCATTTCCCTTTCGCCGCGCATTTCACCGGATAACACACGTCTCGCATTTGCATCCCTCGGTCGTGAAGGCTGGGATATCCGCATGTACTCCCTTGAGCTCAACCGACTGGTCGCTTTCCCCGCCGGCACAGCTGGCGGCAGCAATCTCTCCCCCGCATGGTCGGCTGATGGCTCCAAGATTGCATTTTCTTCGGCCCGCACGGGCGACCCGGAAATTTGGGTGGCCGATGCCAGCGGCGGCAACCTCCGCCGCCTCACAAACTTCCGCGGGCCTGACGTTGCGCCCACCTGGAACCCTCGCACCAACGCCCAACTAGCCTGGGTCAGCGGCCGCACCGGCCTCCCGCAGATCTACACCATGGACATGGACGGCGGCAACATCCAGCGCATCACCGACGGCGGTTATGCGGTTTCGCCCTCATGGTCGCCCAACGGTCAACTGCTCGCCTTCAGTTGGAACCGGAAATACGGCCCCGGAGACCCCGGCGGCGTTGACATCCACGTCATCGACATTGCCAGCAAAAAGTATCTGCAGCTCACCCACGAGTCCGGCAGCAACGACTACCCGTTCTGGGCTCCCGATGGGCGTCACATCGTTTTCGAGCGCACCATCGGCGGCAAAAGCCAGATCTGGTCGATGTTGGCCGACGGAACCGAGCAACATCAGCTCACCAATACCGGCAACAACTTCATGCCGAACTGGAGCTGGAAATGAGTTTTAAGAGACTCGATTTGCTCATTCGCTCTCCGGAAAAGCACAGGACAACTTGAATTTCTGCACTATGATGTATCCGTTGCCAAAGCCCCAGCATCAATCGGTCTGGAAGGTTGAGGCGCACTGAAACGCCGGCTCTGAACTCGCTCTCGATCAGGCGCCGGCCTTAACGACAATGTCCTCTGAAGAGATACTGGCCAGCTCGGTTGCAATCCGCTCCTTCGTCTCGCCCCGTTTTGTCGAGTCTTTCCCCTGGCGGGATCGGTGGAGAGTTGCAGCGGAAGATAAGTCAGATCCCCTCGGAAGCGCACTGGAATTTGCGGAAGGAGCAAACCCTTGAATATACGTAAGAGCATTCTGGTTCCTATTGCACTGTTTGCCGTCTTGATTGCTGTTTCAGGTTGCAAGAAGAAACAGGCGCCGCTCGGGCCCGCCGAAACCGCCCCGCCGTCGTCAGTGGCGCCCACGCCCATCGCCCAGCTCACTGCAACACCCTCTTCCGTTTCGGCCGGCGACCAGGTTCAGCTTTCCTGGCGCACCACCAACGCAACCACCGTCTCCATAGACGGCATCGGCGACGTCCCAACCTCCGGGGTCAAGACCGTCACTCCTACCGCGACCACCACCTATCACCTCGTCGCCAGGGGTGAAGGCGGATCGGCGGATGCCACCGCGACCGTAACCGTCACCGCACCGCCCGCAGTCCAGGTGGCCACCACCTCCATGAGCGCCGAAGACGAGTTCAAGGCCAACGTTCAGGACATCTTCTACGACTACGACACCTACGATATCCGTTCCGACGCCCAGGCGACCCTGTCCCGCGACGCCGCATTCCTCGGCAGCCATCCCGAGCTCAAGATAGTCATCGGCGGCTATTGCGACGAGCGCGGATCGAACGAATACAATCTGGCCCTCGGCCAGAATCGTGCCGATGCCGCCAAGAATGCCCTGATCACTGCGGGAGTCGCCGCAAGCCGTATCCGCGTAGTCAGCTATGGCAAGGAGAAACCCTTCTGCTCCGAGTCGACCGAAGAGTGCTGGCAGCAGAACCGTCGCGCCGGATTTACCCTCGACCGGTAACATTGATCTGAGAAACCTGGGTGCCCCAGGTCTCTCGCACTTGGGGACCTGGAATACCTCGAAATTCGATAGAACGAAGCCGGCTTGCCAGATTTAGGTTTAACGGGCTTTGGGAAGCAGGCGTTCAGCGTCGTCTCCGGCTTCTCTAAACTGTAATCTGTAACCTGTCATCTTTTTTATAGGTGAAAAATGTTAACGACACGCACCCTCCGCAATCGTCTCCTTTCCACGGCATTCCTTGCCGCGGTCCTCGTCTCCGTCCCGATGCCCGCGCACGCGGCATCCAAGGAGATCATCGAGTTGCAAACCCAGGTCCAGCAACTGTTGGACATGGTGCAGCGCCTGCAGTCCACCATCGACACCAAGTTCGGAGCGCTGCAGAACCTCACCCAGCAGACCGCCGACAACGTCACACAGATGACCGCGACCGTCAACGCTCTGCAACAGAAGATCAACGCGCAGAATGAAGCGGGCGGCGGCCGTCTCGACACCGTCTCAGGCCAAGTACAGTCCCTCAACGATTCTGTCGACGAATTGAAGTCCCGCATTGCCAAGCTCGACAAGTCGATCCAGGATATGCAGACGCAGTTGCAGAACATCCAGACTCCGCCCGCCGGCTCCGTCCCCGCCGGGCAAACTGGTGCTCCTGTTACGGCCCCTCCAGACGGCAGCGCATCGCCATTGGTTCCGGCACCTGGACCCTCCGCACCTGCCGCCAACCAGGCCCCTCCGCTGCAGGAAACCTTTCAGGCCGGCGTTCGCGATTACAACGCCGCCCGCTACAGCGTAGCCGCGGGCGAATTTCAGGACGTTCTCCGATACTACCCACTCGACGATCTCGCAGGCTCGGCTGAATTCTATCTCGGCGAGATCGCCTATCGTCAGCAGGATTACGCCGGCGCTGTGAAGAACTACAACGCCGTGCTTGAGGGTTTCAGCGGTAGCCCCAAGGCCCCCGCCGCGCAACTGCGCAAGGGGTTGGCCCTGTTGCAGATGAACAAAAAGGATGCGGGCGTCCACGAACTCCGTCTGCTCATACAGCGCCATCCGCAGACTCCTGAGGCAGCGCAGGCACGCACCAAACTGAACGGAATGGGCGTGCGCATCGTAGCCCACTGAGACATTCCAAAATCGTCCTCTGTGAAGGAGTCCTGGACTATTCAGGCACCAACACACCAATGAACCCGATCGGCATAGGGGGGAGAGTCACCTCTCCTCCCCTGCCACACCACCGGACAAGCGGGTCCGCATCCGGCGGTTCGAGGAGTTGAGGTCAACAGAGCCGGGGTATGCCGAGTTGGTCGGCCCA